>Ga0222423_1000031_pt1 | contig 180734 bp, 151 predicted proteins | sample 3A0metagenome_FD_182472 | JGI IMG/M metagenome (GOLD analysis project Ga0222423, IMG submission 182472) | Enriched microbial communities from leaf-cutter ant dump, University of Wisconsin, Madison, United States - 3A0 (version 2) | ecosystem: Environmental > Terrestrial > Nest > Insects nest >...
CGCCGCCCACCACAAGGTGGAGCTGCTGCGCACGCCTGGCGTGTTCCTGGTCCGCACCGCGCTGGCCGGCGCCTACATCGGCATCGGGGTCGTCATCATGGCGACCGCGGGCGGACCGCTCGCCGCAGTGGGGTCGGGCTTCACGCCGCTGGTGCAGGGCCTGGTGTTCGGCGTCGCGCTGACGATCGTGCTGGTCGCGGGCGCGGAGCTCGCCACCTCGGCCATGATGATCCTCACCCAGGGCGCGGTCCGCGGGGTCGTCGGCTGGGGCCGTGCCGCGGTCACGCTGCTCGCCGTGCTCGGCGGCAACCTGCTCGGCGCCATCGGCTTCGCGGCCCTCGTGCACGCCTCGGGCGTCCTCGCCCCCGGGACTCCCGGGGGTGCCGTGCTGGCCGGGATGGTGGAGCACAAGGCCGACGAGACGCTGGGCCAGCTCTTCGTCCGCGGCATCCTGTGCAACCTGCTCGTCTGCCTGGGCGTCTGGTGCTTCGGCCGCCTGCGGTCGGAGGGCGCGCGCATCGCCGTCGTCTTCGCGTGCGTCATGGTGTTCATCACCTCCGGGTTCGAGCACGTGGTCGCGAACATGACCACGTTCTCGCTCGGGATCATGGGCGGTCTGCCCGGGGCGACCGTCGGCGAGATGGCCCGGAACCTCCTCGCGGTCGGCCTCGGCAACACGGTCGGCGGCGCCGTCCTCGTCGGTCTCGCGTACGCCTACGGGACGCGGCGCCCGTCGCCGCAGACCGGCACGGCTCCCGACGACGAGGCCGCGCGGGTCGTCATCGCCGCGGCCGTGCCCGTTGGTGTGCCCGTTGGTGTGCCCGCCGAGGCGCACGCCGACACACCCGCCGTCGCGTCCGGCGAGGTGGTCTCGACCGCAATACGGTGAAGGTGAAGGCCGACGTCACGACGACGCGCCGCGACCCACCCAGGAGCCCGGATGTCCCCCGCCGACAGCGACCGCCCCACCGACGAGACCGCCGACGCCCCCGGCACCGAACCCGGCACCGAGGCGACGAGCTCCGCCGACGACGCGCCGGACGCCGCCGAGCCCACCCCGGGCGAGCCCGCGGACACACCTGCCGGCGAGCCGACGCCCGCGACGACTGACTCGCCGCCCACCCCGACGGCACCGACCGCGGTGATCGGCAAGTCCGGGGAGCCCGCGACCGACACGGGCCGGCACGCAGTGGTCCGCCCGGCCCCGCAGCCGCCCGCGGACGTCGAGGAACCCACCCGCACGTTCGCGGTCCCGGCCCGTGTGAGCTCCCGTCAGGCACCCGCCGAGCCCGTCGCCACGCCGGCGCCCGACGGTCCGCCGACCGGGCCGGTGACGGCCGTCGTCGCCGCGCCCGGCACCGGGCCGAGCACCAAGGAGCAGCCGGTGGTCGCGGAGCAGGCACCGGACGCCGGTGACACGGCCCCGCCGGAGACGACGCCGGGCTTCACGCCGCCTCCCCCGGCTGACGAGGAGCTGTTCCCCGACCCCAACGCGCCGCGCTCCACGTCCGTCGGCGCGCACATCCTGGGCGTGATCGTCGGTCTGCTCCTGGGACCGGCCGCGGCCGGCACGCTGCTGCTCGGCCAGTCCCGGATCCTCGAGGCGCAGACGCCGGGGTGGACCGCGTCGGTCGACACGGTCGGCATCCTGCTCGTCTCCCTCGGCCTGCTGCTGCTCGGCTGGGTGGTGCTGCTGGGCGTCTGGACACCCGCGGTCCCCATCACCGCCGGGATCGTGCTGTCGGCGCTCGGGGGCGTCGCGCTGATCGCTCCGGGCGTCGCCCGCGAGATCACGCTGCGCTACCTGGACTCGTCGGGCTGGCACCTGACCATCACGCAGGTCCTCGTCTCCGGGTCGTCCGGCACCCTGATCACCGCCGGCTTCCTGGTCCTGCTCGCCGGGTTCGCCGCCGCCTTCGCCCGCCGCCGCGGTCTGCGGCTGGGCGAGTTCCGCGAGCGCCACCGCTGACATCCGGTCGCGGACCCCGCGCGGCGCAGCAACCCGTTCGGGCTAGAGTGCGACGGGGATCACACCCCCGCACCGATGCCGCTGCACAGGAGGTCTGCGTGACCGAGTCGACCCCCGGTGGCCTGGAGAACCTGCTCTCCGAGGACCGCCGCTTCCCCCCATCGCCCGAGTTCGCCGCCCAGGCCAACGCCCACGCGGACGTGTACTCGTGGGCGAACGCCGACCGGCCCGCGTTCTGGGCCGAGCAGGCGCGCGACCTGCTGGACTGGGACACGCCGTTCGAGGAGGTGCTCGACTGGTCGGGCGCCCCGGTGGCGCGCTGGTTCGCAGACGGACGGCTCAATGCCGCCTACAACGCGGTGGACCGGCACGTCGAGGCGGGCAACGGCGACCGCGTCGCGCTGCACTTCGAGGGCGAGGGTGGCGACACCCGCACCATCACGTACGCGGACCTGCAGCGTGAGGTCAGCAAGGCCGCGAACGCGCTGACCGGCCTGGGCGTCGAGACGGGCGACCGCGTCGCGATCTACCTGCCGCTGATTCCCGAGGCGGTCTTCACGATGCTGGCGTGCGCGCGCATCGGCGCCCCGCACTCCGTCGTCTTCGGCGGGTTCTCCGCGGAGGCGCTGTACTCGCGCATCGTCGACGCCGAGGCGAAGCTCGTCGTGACGGCCGACGGCGGCTACCGCCGCGGCGCGCCGTCCGCGCTCAAGCCGGCGGTCGACGAGGCCCTCACCAAGGGCGAGCACCCGGTCGAGCACGTGCTGGTGGTCAAGCGCACCGGCCAGGACGTGGAGTGGACCGCCGAGCGCGACGTGTGGTGGTCGGACGTCGTCGACGCCGCGTCCGACGAGCACACCCCGGTGCCGCTCGACGCCGAGCACCCCCTGTTCATCCTGTACACCTCGGGCACCACCGGGAAGCCGAAGGGCATCTTCCACACCACCGGCGGCTACCTGACGCAGGCGGCCTACACGCACAAGAACGTGTTCGACCTCAAGGCCGAGACCGACGTGTACTGGTGCACGGCCGACATCGGCTGGATCACCGGCCACACGTACGTCGTCTACGGGCCGCTGATCAACGGCGCCACGCAGGTCATCTACGAGGGCACGCCCGACACCCCGCACCGCGGCCGGTGGTGGGAGATCGTCGAGAAGTACAAGGTCTCCATCCTGTACACCGCGCCGACCGCCATCCGTACATGCATGAAGTGGGGCGAGGAGATCCCGGCGAAGTTCGACCTGTCGTCGCTGCGGGTGCTCGGCTCGGTGGGCGAGCCCATCAATCCCGAGGCGTGGATGTGGTACCGCCGCGTCATCGGTGGCGACAACGCCCCCATCGTCGACACGTGGTGGCAGACCGAGACCGGCGCGATCATGATCAGCCCGCTGCCGGGCGTCACGGAGACCAAGCCGGGCTCGGCGCAGGTCCCCCTGCCGGGCATCGCCGCGACCGTCGTCGACGACGACGCGAACCCCGTCCCGGACGGCGCGGGCGGCTACCTGGTCCTGACCGAGCCGTGGCCGTCCATGCTCCGCGGCATCTGGGGCGACCCGGAGCGCTACGCGGACACCTACTGGTCGCGGTTCAAGGGTCTGTACTTCGCGGGCGACGGTGCCAAGAAGGACGACGACGGTGACATCTGGCTGCTGGGCCGCGTCGACGACGTCATGAACGTGTCCGGCCACCGCCTGTCGACCACCGAGATCGAGTCCGCGCTGGTCTCTCACCCGTGGGTCGCGGAGGCGGCCGTCGTCGGCGCGAACGACGAGACCACGGGGCAGGCGGTCGTCGCGTTCGTCATCCTGCGCGGGGACGCCGCGGGCGGCTCGGAGTCGGCCGACGAGGTCCAGACCACGCTCCGCAACCACGTCGCCAAGGAGATCGGGCCCATCGCCAAGCCCCGCCAGATCCTGGTGGTCGCCGAGCTGCCCAAGACCCGCTCCGGCAAGATCATGCGCCGCCTGCTGCGCGACGTCGCCGAGAACCGCCAGGTCGGCGACGCCACGACCCTCGCGGACAGCTCGGTGATGGACCTGATCGCCCAGGGCCTCTCGGCCGGGAAGTCGGGCTCCGAGGACTGACCACAGCCGACGATCAGTCGGTTCCGTCTGGATCAGTGGGTCACGACCGACTCATCCAGACCGGAACCGACTGATCGTCGCCGTGGAATGCGGTTCGGCGCGGCGCGCGCGGCTGCCACACTGGCCTCTCCCGAGCGAGAGGCGTCCCGTGGCCGACCTGATCATCCCCGCCGACCTGCTGCCCGCCGACGGCCGGTTCGGCTCCGGCCCGTCCAAGGTCCGCGCCGAGCAGGTGGACGCGCTCGTCGCGCGCCAGGCCCTGCTGGGGACCTCGCACCGGCAGAAGCCGGTCAAGGACGTGGTGCGGTCGGTGCAGGAGGGCGTCGCTCAGCTCTTCGGCCTGCCCGACGGCTACCAGGTGGTGCTCGGCAACGGTGGCGCCACCGCCTTCTGGGACGCCGCGACGTTCGCGCTGGTCCGCGAGCGCAGCCACCACCTGGTGCTGGGCGAGTTCAGCCGCAAGTTCGCCAAGGAGACGGCGGCCGCACCGTTCCTGGCCGAGCCGACCGTGCAGGAGGTCCCCGCGGGCCAGGGCGTGCTGCCCGTCGCGAGCCCGGGCGCCGACGTGTACGCGTGGCCGCACAACGAGACGTCGACAGGCGTCGCGCTGCCCGTCCGTCGCGTCCAGGGGGCCGACGACGACGCGCTGGTGGTCGTCGACGCGACGTCGGGCGCCGCCGGCCTCCCGGTGGACGTCACGCAGACCGACGTCTACTACTTCTCGCCGCAGAAGGGCTTCGCGTCCGAGGGCGGCCTGTGGCTCGCGATCCTGTCGCCGGCAGCGATCGAGCGCGCCCGCCGGATCGGTGCGAGCGACCGCTGGATCCCCGACTTCTTCGACCTCAACGTCGCGATCGACAACTCGGCCAAGCACCAGACGTACAACACGCCCGCCATCTCGACGCTCGTGCTGATGGACGCCCAGCTGCGCTGGTTCAACGAGCACGGGGGCCTGGACTGGGCGGTGGCACGGACGGCGGACTCGTCGTCGCGCCTCTACGACTGGGCGGAGCGCACGGCGTGGACGACGCCGTTCGTCGCCGACCCCGCGTTCCGCTCGCAGGTGGTGGGGACGGTCGACCTGGCCGACGACATCGACGTGGACCGGGTGCTCGCGGCGCTCGCCGCCAACGGCGTCGTCGACGCGTTCCCGTACCGCGCGCTGAAGCGCAACCAGCTGCGCGTGGCCATGTTCCCGGCCATCGACCCGGACGACGTCAGCAGGTTCGTCGCGAGCGTGGAGTATGTCGTCGAGCACCTGTGAGCAGCACCTGAAGCGGTTCACGGGGTGAATCGTTTAAGGGGATCAGCGCGCGCGGGCCGACCTGGTTGGGTGACGGCGTACCCGCCCGTCGGCCGACGAAGGTGCGGCGGGCCGGTACACGCCAAACGGCTGCCGCACGCGCGGCCACCCGATGCCCCGGAACGAGGATGTCCCATGAGGTCTCGACTGTCCCTGCTGCCAGGCGCCGCCCTGGCCACCGCCCTCGTCGCGCTCGGCGCGACGTCCGTCCTGGCCACCTCGGCCCAGGCGGACACGCCCCCCGGCCTGCACGTCTCCGGCACCCAGCTGGTGGAGAAGAACGGCACGCCGTTCATCGCCCGCGGGGTCAGCCACGCGCACACCTGGTACACGTCGCAGACGGCGACGGCGATCCCCGCGATCCGCGCCGCCGGTGCGAACGCCCTGCGCGTGGTCCTCTCGGACGGCCACCGGTGGAACAAGAACGACGCGACCGACGTCGCGAACATCATCAGCCTGTGCAAGGCCAACAAGCTGATCTGCATGCTCGAGGACCACGACACCACCGGCTACGGCGAGGAGGGTGCCGCCTCCAGCCTCGACATGGCGGCTGACTACTGGATCTCGTTGGCCTCCGTGCTCAAGGGCCAGGAGGACTACATCCAGATCAACATCGGCAACGAGCCGTTCGGCAACAACGACACCGCCAACGCGAAGTGGTCGTCGGACACGCAGGCAGCGATCAAGAAGCTGCGCGCCGCCGGCTTGCACCACAACATCGTCGTCGACGCCCCCGCGTGGGGTCAGGACTGGAAGAACGTGATGCAGGCCGCCGCGCCCGCCGTGGCCGCGTCCGACCCCGACAAGAACGTCCTGTTCTCGATCCACATGTACGGCGTCTACAACCAGGCGTCCACGATCACGTCCTACCTCGACGCCTTCAAGACGATGGGCCTGCCGCTCATCATCGGCGAGTTCGGGTACCACGCCACGTCGGCCGACGTCGACACCGCCACCGTCATGTCCGAGGCTGTCAAGCGCAACATGGGCTACTACGGCTGGTCGTGGTCGGGCAACACCGACCCGATCCTCGACATGGTCCTGGGCTTCGACCCCAAGAACGTCTCCGCATGGGGCCAGCAGGTCCTGAACGGTGTGAACGGCATCAAGTCCACGGCCGTGACGGCGACGATCTACGGCGGCACCACGCCGACGCCCACTCCCACACCCACACCCACACCCACACCCACGGTCACCCCGACCCCCACGCCCACGCCGACGCCGACCGTCACGCCGACGCCGACTCCGACCCCCACCGTCACGCCGACGCCCACCCCGACGCCCACGACCCCGCCGGTCACCGGCACCTGCACGGCGTCGCTCCAGGTCGTTGGCACGTGGCCCGGCGGCTACCAGGCCACGGTCACGGTCAAGGCCGGGGCCACGGCGATCACGGGCTGGAAGACGGCGCTCACGCTGCCCGCGGGCGGCACCGCCCAGGGCTGGTCCGGCACGTTCAGCCAGTCCGGCACGACGCTGACCGTCAGCAACGCGGCGTGGAACGGTGCGCTCGCAGCGGGCGCCACCACCAGCTACGGCTGGGTCGGCACGGGTTCGGCCCCTGCTGCCTCGACCGCGGTGAGCTGCAGCTAGTCCCCTGACCGAACGGGGATGCCGGGCCGGGGCTGGCCCGGCATCCCCGTTCGTCGTGTGCGGGAGGTCAGTCCCCGGCCTGGTCCAGGACCGCGCGCAGGCGCGTGACGGCCTCGCGGCCGGCGCGGTTGGCGCCGATCGTCGACGCGCTGGGGCCGTAGCCGACGAGCTGGATGCGTGGGTCGGCGGCGACGCCGGTGCCGTCCATGACGATGCCGCCGCCCGGTCCGCGCAGGTGCAGCGGCGCCAGGTGGTCGAGGGCGGCGCGGAAGCCCGTGCACCACAGCAGCGTGGCGGCCTCGACGGACGACGGGCCGTCCGCCCAGCCGTCGTCGGCCGCGGACTCGTCCCACTCGACACCCGTGGGCGTGATGCGGCTGAACATCGGCCGCGCGACGAGCACGCCGGACTCGATCCCGGCGCGGTAGGCGTCGGTCAGCGGCAGGCCCGTCACGCTCACGACGCTCTGCGGCGGCAGCCCCGCGCGCGTGCGCTCCTCGACGAGCGCGACCGCGGCCCGGCCGACCTCCGGCGTGAACTGCTCGTCGCGCCACAGCGGCGGCCTGCGCGTGACCCAGGTCGTGGTCGTGACGCGGGACAGCGCGAGCAGCAGCTGCACGGCCGACGTCCCCCCGCCGATCACCACGACGTGCCCGTCGGCCAGCGCCTCCGGCGTCGTGTAGTCGTGCGTGTGCAGCTGGCGCCCGCGGAACCGCCCCTGGCCGGGGTAGGCCGGCCAGAACGGCTTGGTCCAGGTCCCGGACGCGTTGATCAGCCCCCGGGCCCGCCACACCACGCGCTCGTCGGTCCGGTCCACGACGTGCGACTCGACCAGCAGCCGGCCGTCGTCGTCGCGCACGCGGGCCACGCGGACCGGGCGCTGGACCTGCAGGTCGAACGCGTCCTCGTACTGCGCGAAGTAGTACGGCACGGCGCGCGCGGCCGGCTCGGTCGGGTCGGGCACGAGCAGCGGCATGCCGGGCAGCTCGTGCACGCCGTGCGCGTCGGCCATCGTCAGCCCGGGCCAGCGGTGCTGCCACGCCCCACCGGGCTGCGTCGCCTCGTCGAGCACGACGAACGAACGCTCGGCCTCCTCCCACCCGCGCTCACCCGCGGCCGCGAAGCCGTGCGCCCGCAGGTGGTAGGCGGCGGACAGACCCGCCTGGCCCGCGCCGACGACCACGACGTCGACGTCGACCACCGGCTCGGCCTCGGCCCGGGACGCCGCCCGCTCCCGACGCCGGCGCCGCGTGTCCTGCTTCCGGCGCAGCGCACGCCGCGAACCGGCCCGAGGCGCGGCCGCAGGTTCCGGGGCGGGGGGCGCGTCGAGCACGTCGGCCGCCGCGCGCTCGTCGGCCGGTGCCTCGACCCGCGCGACGGGCGACGAGTGCACCGCACCGTCGTCGTCGAAGGTGAGCACGAGCTCGACGGTGTCGTCCGCCCGCCGGACAGAGGCCGGCCCCGCGGCTTGCGCGTCCGAAGCCGGCTCCATGGCTCCCCACCGTACCCCGGCCGTGCGGACGCCCGGACCGGATCCACGGTTCGCCCACGGGCTCCGCCCGGGTCGTGGTGAGATGGACGGATGTCCGACGTGCACATCGAGGTCGTCAGCGGGCCGCTCGACGACGAGACCGCCACCGCCGTCCGTGCGCTCGCGACCCGGGCGGCGAAGGCCGACGGCACCGCACCGTTGTCCGAGCAGCCGCTGCTGTGGTTGCAGGACGACGAGGCGCGCGTGTGCCACGTGCTCGCCCGCCGGGGCGACGCGCTCGTCGGCTACGCCCAGCTCGACCTCGCCCTGACCGCGACGGCCCGCGGCGAGCTCGTCGTCGACCCCGCCCACCGCCGCCACGGGGCGGGGACCGCGCTGCTCGACGAGGCGCGCTCGCTCGCCCACGCCGTCCCGGACCGCGTCCTGCACGTGTGGTCGCACGGCGACCTGCCGGCCGCGCGGGCGTTCGCGGCAGCGGCCGGGATGCCCGTGGTGCGCGAGCTGTGGCAGATGCGGCTCGAGCAGGACGGCACCCCGCGCGACGTCCCCCTGCCCGCGGGCGTCACGATGCGGTCGTTCGTGCCCGGGCAGGACGAGGACGCCTGGCGACGGGTCAACTCCCGGGCGTTCGCGTACCACCCGGAGCAGGGCCGGATGACGTCGGCGGACCTGCGGGCCCGCGAGTCCGAGGACTGGTTCGACCCCGACGGCTTCCTGCTCGTCGAGCGCGACGGCCAGCTGCTGGGATCGGTGTGGACCAAGGTCCACCCGGCCGGCGAGCACGGCCCGGAGGCGGTCGGCGAGATCTACGTCGTCGGCGTCGACCCGGACGCCCAGGGCCTCGGGCTCGGCCGCGCGCTGACTGCTGCGGGACTCGACCACCTGGCCGCGCGCGGGCTGCGCAGCGTGCTCCTGTACACGGGCGCGGAGAACGAGGTCGCGATCCGGACGTACCGTCGTGCGGGGTTCGAGCACGCGTCGAGCGACGTGATGTTCGGTTCGGATACCCGGCGTTCACCCATCGGTGCCACGATGGCGTCATGACCGACGCCACGATCCTGGGCAGCGAGCTCGCCGCCCACATCGCCGAGCACCTGGAAGCCCCCGACGCCGGGGACGGCGGCACGCCCGACGAGACGCTCGCGCCGCTGCCCGACGACCGGTTCGGCGACCGCGAGCTGTCGTGGCTGGCGTTCAACCAGCGCGTGCTCGAGCTCGCCGAGGACCCGGACCTGCCGCTGCTGGAGCGCGTGCGGTTCCTCGCGATCTTCGCGTCCAACCTCGACGAGTTCTTCATGGTGCGCGTGGCCGGCCTCAAGCGCCGCATCGCCACGGGCATCGCGGTCACCGCCGCCTCCGGCCTCGCGCCCCGGCAGGTGCTGGAGGCCATCAGCGAGCACGCGCACGCCCTGATGGCGCGGCACGCACGCGTGTTCGCCGAGCAGGTGCAGCCCGCGCTGGCGGGTGAGGGCATCACGCTCGTGCGCTGGCAGGACCTCGGGGAGAGCGAGCAGGACCGGCTGCGCAAGTTCTTCCGGCGCCAGATCTTCCCGGTGCTGACGCCGCTGGCCGTGGACCCGGCGCACCCGTTCCCGTACATCTCCGGCCTGTCGCTCAACCTCGCGGTCGTCGTCGTCAACCCCGCCACGGGCAAGGAGCACTTCGCCCGCGTCAAGGTCCCGCCCCTGCTGCCGCGCTTCATCGCGGTCGACGCGAGCGGTCGGCCCAGCGCGCCCGACGAGCAGACGGCGAGCGTGGAGAAGGGACCCACCAGTTTCGTGCCGGTCGAGGACGTCATCTCCGAGCACCTGGAGCACCTGTTCCCCGGCATGGAGGTGCACGAGCACCACACGTTCCGCGTCACGCGCAACGAGGACGTGGAGGTCGAGGAGGACGACGCCGAGAACCTGCTCAAGGCGATGGAGAAGGAGCTGCTGCGCCGCAAGTTCGGCCCCCCGGTCCGGCTCGAGATCGCCGAGGGCATCAGCCCGCGCATCCGCAAGCTCCTCATCCGCGAGCTGGGGATGGCCGAGGAGGAGGTCTACGAGCTGCCGGCGCCGCTCGACCAGACAGGCCTGACCGTCATCGCGGACCTCGACCGCGCCGAGCTGCAGTTCCCGCGCTTCGTCCCGACGACGCACCGCCAGCTCGCCGAGGTCGAGAGCGCGACGCCGTCGGACATGTTCGCCAAGATCCGCGAGCGCGACATCCTGCTGCACCACCCGTACGACTCGTTCTCGACGAGCGTGCAGACGTTCCTGGAGCAGGCCGCCGCCGATCCGCAGGTGCTGGCCATCAAGCAGACGCTGTACCGGACCTCGGGCGACTCCCCCATCGTCGACGCGCTGATCGACGCCGCCGAGGCAGGCAAGCAGGTGCTGGCCCTCGTCGAGATCAAGGCCCGGTTCGACGAGCAGAACAACATCTCCTGGGCCCGCAAGCTGGAGCAGGCCGGCGTGCACGTGGTCTACGGCATCGTCGGCCTCAAGACGCACTGCAAGCTCAGCATGGTGGTGCGCCAGGAGTCCGACGGGCTGCGCCGCTACAGCCACGTCGGCACGGGCAACTACCACCCCAAGACGGCGCGCCTGTACACCGACCTCGGCCTGCTCACCGCGGACGTCGAGGTGGGCCAGGACCTGACCCGGCTGTTCAACCAGCTCTCCGGGTACGCCCCCAAGAGCCGGTTCCACCGCCTCCTCGTCGCGCCGCGCAGCGTGCGCACCGGCCTGATCGAGCGGATCGAGCGCGAGGCCCGCGCCGCAGCCGCGGGAGAGCCCGCGTGGATCAAGATCAAGGTCAACTCGATGGTCGACGAGGCCACGATCGACGCCCTCTACCGTGCGTCCCAGGCCGGTGTCCCCGTCGACATCGTCGTGCGCGGCATCTGCGCGCTGCGCCCCGGCGTACCCGGCCTGAGCGAGAACATCCGCGTCCGGTCCATCCTGGGCCGGTTCCTCGAGCACTCGCGCATCTTCGCGTTCGCGAACAGCGTGCCCGGCCCCGAGGACTCGTTCGAGGGACCCGACGTGCTGATCGGCAGCGCGGACCTCATGCACCGGAACCTGGACCGCCGCGTCGAGGCGCTGGTGCGCATCGCGGACCCCGATCAGGTCGCCGAGCTCGTCGACCTGATCGACGAGTCCATGGACGACGCGACGTCGTCGTGGCACCTCGAGCCCGACGACTCCTGGACCCGGCACGCCACGGGCCCGGACGGCGCGCCGCTGGTCGACCTGCAGTCCGTGCTCATCCAGCGTCAGCGCCGGCGCCCGGGATCGGTCAGGTGAGCTCTCCGGGGACGCGGACGGTCGTCGAGGCCGCCGGTGCGCTCGTCTGGCGCGTCCGCACGGGCCGCCTGCAGGTCGCGCTGGTCCACCGGCCGCGCTACCGCGACTGGTCGTGGCCCAAGGGCAAGCTGGACCCGGGCGAGTCGATCGTCCAGGCGGCGTGGCGCGAGGTCGCCGAGGAGACGCAGCAGGACGTCGTGCTCGGCGTCCCCCTGCCCGGCCTGCAGTACCGGATCTCCGACGGCCGCACCAAGCGCGTGCACTACTGGGCGGCCCAGGTCGCGGGCCGCGTGGACGCCGCCGCGCTCCGTGCGCGCCCGCCCGTGCCGCGCGCGTCGACCAACGAGATCGACGAGGTCCGCTGGTTCGACGTCGACGCCGCCGGCGCCCGTCTCACCCGCCCGGAGGACAACGGACCGCTCGTCGCGCTCGTCGACGCGCACGCCAAGGGCCGCCTGGACACACGCGCGCTCGTCGTCGCGCGCCACGGCACGGCGGTGAAGCGCAACGCGTGGAAGGGCGGCGAGCTGGACCGGCCGCTGACGCGCGAGGGTGCCGAGCAGGCCAAGGCCCTGGTGCCGATCCTGTCCGCGTTCGGGGTCACACGCGTCGTGACGAGCGCGTGGGCGCGGTGCGCCTCCACCGTGCAGCCGTACGCGGCCGCCGCGCAGGTGCCCGGCGAGGTGTCCTCGCTGCTGACGGAGGACGAGCACTCGGCCTCCCCCGCCCGCGTGGCCCGTCAGGTCGTCGACCTGCTCGAGTGGCCCGGCGACTCCGTGCTGTGCACCCACCGGCCCGTGCTGCCGACGGTCGTGGACGTGCTGGCGCAGCACACGCGGCGTGCGGTCGCCGACGAGCTGCCGACGGGCGACCCGTTCCTGGAACCCGGCGAGGCGCTCGTCGCGCACGTCGCGCAGACCGCCAAGGGGCCGCGCGTGGTGGCCGTCGAGCGGCACGAGCCGGTCGTCGGCTGACGACGGTTCCGGGGCGTCAGCCGCCCAGGACCGGGTGCAGCAGGAAGAAGAAGATCGCGGCGACGGCCGCCGCCGCCGGGATCGTCAGGACCCAGGCGGTCGCGATGTTCTTGGCGACCCCCCAGCGGACGGCCGACGCCCGCTTCGTCGCGCCGACACCCATGATGGCTGAGGTGACCGTGTGGGTCGTCGAGACCGGGGCGTGCAGCACGTAGGCGTTGAAGTACAGGACCGTCGCGGACACGGACTCGGCGATGAAGCCGCGGGCCGGGTCGACCTCGATGATCTTGCGGCCCAGCGTGCGCATGATGCGCCAGCCGCCCGAGTACGTCCCGGCGGAGATGGCCGCGGCCGCGCAGATCTTGACCCACAGCGGGATGCCCGCGTCGGGGTCCGCCCAGCCCACGGTCAGCAGCGCCAGGTAGATGACGCCCATCGTCTTCTGCGCGTCCTGCAGGCCGTGGCCCAGCGCCATGGCCGACGCCGAGACCGTCTGCGCGAGCCGGAACCGGCGCATCGTCTTGGCCGGGGCCTTGTTCCGCAGCAGCCACAGGACGCCGAGCATGATCGCGAACGCGAGGCCGAACCCGACCAGCGGCGAGATCACCATCGGCAGGACGACCTTCTTGTACACCGCCGACCAGTAGATGCCCAGGCTGGCGGCCAGACCTGCGCCGACGAGGCCGCCGATCAGCGCGTGCGTCGACGACGACGGCAGACCGAACCACCACGTGATGAGGTTCCAGACGATCGCGCCGATGAGGGCGCACACGATCACCGTCAGCGACATGTGGTTGCTCGCGTCGCCGAAGTCGACGATCGACTTGGCGATCGTCTCCGCGACCGCCGTGCCCAGCATGGCGCCGACGAAGTTCATGATCGCGGCCATCGTGAGCGCCACGCGGGGAGTCAGCGCACGTGTCGAGACCGACGTCGCGATCGCGTTGGCCGCGTCGTGGAACCCGTTGGTGTAGTCGAAGCCGAGCGCGAGCAGGACGACGACGACGACGAGGAATGCCTCCACCGCGGTCAGGACTCCTTGAGCGCGATGGTCTCGACCGTGTTCGCCACCTTCTCGAAGGCGTCGGCCGCGTCCTCGAGCTTCTCGACGATCTCCTTGAGCTTCATGAGCTCGATCGGGTCGGAGATCTCGTCGAACATCTGCGCCAGCAGCTTGCGGTGCGACTTGTCGGCCTGGTTCTCGAGGCGGTTGACCTCGACCCAGTACTCCGACAGCGAGTCCATGGAGCGCAGCCGCGGCATCGCCTCGGCCGTCAGCTCCGCCGCGCGCTGCAGCACCTGCACCTGGTCGGAGACCCGCGCGGGCAGCTCGTCGACCTTGTACAGGACGATGAGGTCGGCCGCCTCGTCCATGTAGTCCATGCAGTCGTCGAGGCTGGAGGCGAGGTTGTAGATGTCGTCGCGGTCGAACGGCGTGACGAACGTCTGGTTCAGCCGACGCATGATCGAGTGGGTCGCGTTGTCGGCCTCGTGCTCCGCGTCGGAGATGGCCTTGCCGATCTCCTTGCGGGTCGCGCGGTCGGCGCCCAGCATCTGACCCAGGAGGTTGGCTCCCGTGACCAGGTGCTGTGCCGAGGCGGCGAAGAGGTCGAAGAACGTGGTGTCGCGCGGTGTCAGGCGCAGGCGCACGGGAGGCTCCGGGGAGGGGGTGGGACGGACGGGATCAGGCTAGGACACGGGCCCGGGTTTGCCTAACGCCCGACGACGAGACGGTGACCACCCTGTGACGTACCGCTGACGACGCAGCGTCCGAATCGCACCGCTCTGGCCGCGCGCCGACGGCCGACACGCCGGACGAACGCCACAGCCCTCCCAGTTCTCCGAAGAATTGGTGCGCCACATGCACAGCAACTTCAATGTCCCGCGGGCAGTTAGGCGACGCCGGGCCGGGAGCGCCTCTCGGCGCGAGGCCGCTCGAAGCGGCTTGAGATGGAGCCCGGGGCTACCGCGACCCGGCGTCAGGGTCCATGGTACGCCGGGTGCACAGCGCCGGGTCGAGCCGGGCCGGGCCGGGCCGGGCTCAGTCGAGCTTGTCGGCCCGCCACAGGGCGGCGGCGTGCTCGAGCTCCTCGGCGGTGCGCACGAGCGACGCGGCACCGCGTGTCATGCGGGCCGCGCCGCGAGGGTCGACGTCGTCGAGGTGGTCGGCGTCGAAGGCAGCGCCCGCGGCCAGCACCCGGCAGAAGGATGCGGCACGCTCGAGCGCGACGGCGAGGTCGCCGGCGTACACGCCGGAGAGGACGGCGTCGGCGACGGCACGCACGTCGGCCGGTCCGGGTGCGTCGGCCACGCCGGCGACGACCTCGTGCACGGGTGCCGCACCGACGCCGAGCCTGTACCGGTCGGACACCGTGACGGGGTCGCGGCGGACCCACTCCCGCAGCACGTAGAGCCGCCACAGGGCACCGGGCAGGGTCTCGGCGGGGGCGTCGGACCAGAGCGCCGCGACGACGTCCAGCCCCTCGGTCTCGACGAGCGCGACGAGCCGGGCGACCACCTCGGGTTCGGCGTTGGCACGCCCCTGGTGCACGAGCGCCGCAGCCGTGGTGTGCGCCACCTGGGACCGGGTCGCGGGGTCGATGCCCCCGGGCAGGGACTCGGCCGCGACCGGGTCGAGGCTCGCCGGCCGGCGTGGTCGTCGTGGTTCAGAGCTCATCGCACCTCCTGTGCATCGATCGCTCACCGAGCTCGACGTCCGCCGCGATCCTGGCGGCCGGACCGCGGCGAGAGTCGATCTCGACGCCGTCGGCCCTGCCGCGGGGTGCCATTGTCGTCCACACCTGCCGCAGGTGCGTCAACTTCGGTAGTGTCCGATTCGGCCCTCGGCGTGCAACGGCGCAGGTCGGGGGCCACAGTGGGATACATCCTCCGGGAGAGTCCTGGGGGCGGACCGCGAGGAGCCTGGCCATGTCTCAGACGCCGGAACCGCCGAGCCCAGCGTCGGGCGCGGGGGCACCTCCCCACCCGCACCGCAACAAGGCGATCGCGCTGGCCGTCGCGGCAGCCGTCGGTGGCTTCCTCTTCGGGTTCGACAGCTCGGTCATCAACGGCGCGGTCGACGCCATCGCGGTGCAGTTCGACCTCGGTGACACCCTCAAGGGGTTCGCGGTCGCCGTGGCCCTGCTGGGCTGCGCGTTCGGCGCATGGATCGGCGGCCGGCTCGCGGACCGCTGGGGCCGCACGCGTGTCATGTTCCTGGGCGCGGTCCTGTTCTTCGTCTCCTCGATCCTGTCCGGCCTCGCGTTCGGGGTCTGGGACCTGATCCTGTGGCGCGTCATGGCGGGCATCGGCATCGGCATCGCGTCCGTCATCGCCCCGGCGTACATCGCCGAGATCGCTCCGGCAGCGATGCGTGGCCGGCTGGGATCGCTGCAGCAGCTCGCGATCACGCTCGGCATCTTCGCGGCGCTGCTGTCCGACCAGATCATCGCGAGCTCGACCAACCCGACGGGCGACGAGCTCGCGGCGTCCGCCGAGCTGTGGGGCCTCGAGGCATGGCGGTGGATGTTCATCGTCGCCGTCATCCCGGCAGCCGTGTACGGCATCCTGGCGCTCCGCATCCCCGAGTCGCCGCGCTACCTCATCTCGCTCGGCAAGCACGACGAGGCGAAGACGATCCTCGCGTCGGTCCTGGGACCCGACGAAGACCCCGACGAGCGCATCGCCGAGATCGAGCGGACCATCGAGGAGGACAAGAAGCACGAGGAGCAGGCGAGCCTCAAGGGACCACGGTTCGGGCTCCTGCCGGTGGTGTGGGTCGGCATCCTGCTGTCGGTCTTCCAGCAGTTCGTCGGCATCAACGTGATCTTCTACTACTCGAACACGCTGTGGCAGGCGGTCGGCTTCGACGAGTCGGACTCGTTCACCATCTCGACGATCACGTCGGTGACCAACGTCGCGGTCACGTTCATCGCGATCGCCCTCATCGACAAGATCGGGCGGCGCCCCCTGCTGCTGATCGGATCGGCGGGCATGGCCGTGTGCCTCGGCGTGATGGCCCTGGCGTTCACGCAGTCGTACGAGATCCCCGACCCGGACAAGGCCGGCGAGATGCTCACCCAGCTGCCCGGCGCGTGGGGCGGTATCGCGTTGGTGGCGGCCAACGCCTTCGTCATCTTCTTCGGCGCCACCTGGGGTCCGCTCGTCTGGGTGCTGCTCGGTGAGATGTTCCCCAACCGCATCCGCGCCGCTGCGCTCGGTGTCGCGGCCGCGGCGCAGTGGATCGCCAACTTCGCGATCACCATCTCCTTCCCCCCGATGCTGGGCGCCTTCGGCGCGACCGGGCCCTACCTGATGTACGCGATCTTCGCCGCCCTGTCCTTCTTCTTCGTGCTGGGCAAGGTGCCCGAGACCAAGGGCGTCCAGCTCGAGGACATGGAGGACGTCAAGGTGGTCCGCCGTACTCGCAGCTCGACGGCCTGATCCCGGTCCACCGACGCCCGCGTCCCCTCTCCCGGGGGCGCGGGCGTCGTCGCGCTCGGGCCTGCGCATCGTCGTGGGGCGCCGGACCGGCCTTCAGTTGCCTGTTGCAAACATCTAGGCGTATGGTTGCACCACGCAACCAAGGAGACCCCATGTCCGGCACGCTCGTCGCCCCGCCCGCCGCGGCGGGCGTCTCGTCGCAGCACCAGTCGCTCATGCGCTCCCTCGAGGCGTTCACGCGGGCGATGCGCGAGGCGGGGGCCGACCTGGCCCGCACCGCCGACTGCTCGCGGGCGACGCTGGCCATCTTCCACGCGCTCGACCGCCGCGGCCCGCTCCCCGTCGGGGACATCGCCCAGGTCCTGCGCGTGGACATCTCGGTGGCCAGCCGCCAGGTGAGCTGCATGGTCGACGAGGGCTACGTGGTCCGCCAGATCGACACCGAGGACCGGCGCGTCCGCACGATCGCACTCTCGGACGCCGGCCGCGCACGCGCGCGGGAGATCGACGCCACCGCCGACGGGTTCATGCGCGACGTCTTCGCCGGCTGGCAGCCCGACGCGATGGCTGCCGCGGGAGACGTCCTGGACCGCCTGGTCGCGTCGCTCGACGACGTGTCGAGCCGCCCGCACCGCACACCCCGACCTGCCGACGACGCCGGGCCGCACACACCAGCCGAACCAGCAGGAAGAGAACCACGTTGACCAGCACCACCACGCCCCCCGACGTCGAGGCAGGCACCGGGCCCGCCGAGAAGGGCGCCATGACGCACCGCCAGGTGCTCGAGGCGCTGTCCGGCATCCTGCTCGGGATGTTCGTCTCGATCCTCGCGACGAGCGTCGTGTCGTCGTCGCTGCCGCGCATCATCACGGACCTGCACGGCAAGCAGTCGGCGTTCACGTGGGTGGTCACGGCCACCCTGCTGACCACCACCATCTCGACCCCGATCTGGGGCAAGCTCGCCGACCTCGTCAACCGCAAGCTGCTCATCCAGCTGGCCCTGACCATCTCGGTGATCTCCGCGGCGCTGGCCGGCTTCTCGCACAACACCGAGATGCTCATCACGATGCGCGCGTTCCAGGGCATCGGCGCCGGTGGTCTGACCGCACTCGGCACCGTCCTGATCGCCGACATCATCAGCCCGCGTGAGCGCGGCCGGTACATGGGCTACATGGGTGCGGTCATGGGCGTCGCGATGGTCGGCGGCCCGCTGCTCGGTGGCGTGCTGACCGACTCCGCGCTGGGCTGGCGCTGGAACTTCTTCGTCGGACTGCCCTTCGCGGTCGCGGCGATCGTCGTCCTGCAGCGCACGCTGCACCTGCCCAAGGCGCCCAAGCGCCAGGTCAAGATCGACTACCTGGGCGCCACGCTCATCTCGATCGGGATCGCCGGGCTGCTCCTGTGGGTCACGTTCGCCGGCGACAAGTTCGACTGGGCGTCGTGGCAGACGGCCGCGATGGTCGGCGGCTCGGTCGTCGTCCTCGCGCTCGCCGTGCTCGCCGAGGCGAAGGCCAGCGACCCGATCATCCCGCTGCACCTGTTCCGTAACCGCACGTTGGTGCTCGCCGTCATCGGCAGCGTGGCGGTCGGCATCGCGATGTTCGGCACGTCGGTCTTCATCGGCCAGTACATGCAGCTCGCCCGCGGCAAGACGCCCACGCAGTCCGGCCTGCTGACCATCCCGATGGTCGTCGGCCTCATGGGCTCGTCCATGGTCGTCGGGCGCATCATCGCCCGCACCGGCCACTACAAGAAGTTCATGATCGCCGGCGCCGTCCTGCTCACGGGCGGTCTGGCGCTCATGGGGACCATCCACTACGACACGAACTTCGTGCTCGTCGCGCTCTACATGCTGGTCCTGGGCGCCGGCGTCGGCATGCTCATGCAGAACCTCGTCCTCGCCGTGCAGAACACGCTCGACGTCCGGGAGATCGGCTCCGGCACCGCGTCCGTGGCCTTCTTCCGCACGCTGGGCGGAGCGATCGGGGTCTCCGTGCTCGGTGCCGTCCTCTCGACCCGCGTCACCGACCTCATGGCCACGGGGTTGGCCCGCATCGGCATCGACCCGGGCGCGATGGGCGGCGACGGCAGCCTGCCCGACCTGAGCACGCTGCCCGCACCGGTGCGCACGGTCGTCGAGCAGGCGTTCGGCGACTCGATCGCGGACCTGTTCCTCATCGCCACGCCGATCGCGCTGATCTCGCTGGTCGCGGTGCTGCTGCTCAAGGAGGTCCCGCTGGGGAACCGGTCGGGCATCCAGCAGCGCCTCGAGGTCGACGGCCAGCCGATCGACGAGACCGTCACCGGTCAGCCGCTGGTCGGCGAGCCCGTGGTCGTCTCGCAGGACGGCCGCCCCGTCGACGACGCGGCCGACGACGCGCGCCAGGACGCCCGCGTCTGACCGCACGCACCGACGCCCGGTTCCCCACGAGGGGAACCGGGCGTCGTCGTTCGTCGAGGCGGGTCAGCCCGCGTCGGGGATCTCGGCGGTCTCGTCGCCGTGATCGACCACCACGCGCGGGCCCAGCTGGCCGGCGGCGGACATCGCGCGGTTGAGCCGCCCGAGCTGGCGCGTCAGCTCGTCGATCTCCTCGGGCGTCCAGTCGTCGAGCGCGCCGTGCAGGTACGCACGCCGGGACGCCTGGGCCGCCTGCAGCTGAGCCACTCCCGCGTCGGTGAGGCTGAGCAGCTGGCCCCGGAAGTCGTCGGGGTCGGGCCGACGAGCGAGGAGCCCGAGGCCGGTGAGCCGGGTGAGCTGACGCGACATGGTGCCTCGGCCGACGCCGATGTACGCCGCGAGGTCGCTGCCGCGCATGTCCGGCGTCGACGCGACCAGGGCCATCAGCTCGTAGGCGGCCGGCTCCAGGTCCGGGTGCACCTCGCGGGCCAGGCGCGACGACGACGCGTGCGCGCGCCGCAGGAAGAGGCCCAGCTCGCGCTCGAGCTCGCCGAAGTTGTCATCCACCACGCCGCCCATCTTGGCGGATTCGGACGCATGCTCCGAGCATCGAACACCGTCGTCTAGGTGACAGCACCCAGACGAGCCCGAATTACCCGGGTCGGGCTCAGCGGCTCCAGGTCACGCGCTGGCGAGCGACGTGCGCGAGCGCCGCGACCCGCGTCGGGTCGAGCGCCGCCGGCATCGCCCGGAACACGGCCGGGACCACGTGCCGCGGGACCACCAGGACCGGCCCCAACGGGTCCTGACGCCCGGCGACCTCCAGCTCACCCTGGACGACGACGACGCTGCGCACGGTGATCGACGCACATCCGGCCGCGACCAGCAGTGCGTGCACGCGCTCCGCCTCGAGCCGCGCGTTGCGCACGTACGGCCTGGCCTGCCCGTCGACCTCGATGACGCGTCCGTCGAGCCGGACGTGCTGCCCGGGAAGCCGGTGCTCCGCGACGGTGAAGATCCCGCCCGGCCCCAGCAGCAGGTGGGCGACGTGCGTGCCCTGGCGACCCAGCGGCACGTCGTGCACCACCTGCCAGCCCTCGACGTGCAGCCGCTCGAGCCGCGCCCGCAACGGGGAGCCGCGCTCAGCACGCGCCTGCCGGACCTCGGGCGCGTCCCGGTCCTCGTTGCCGAGCCACGCCTCGAGCGCGGCCTGGTCCGCGGCGGCCAGCGCCGGCGAGGGCGCGGTCACCGGCATCACCAGCTCGGCGACGTCGGAGCGCAGGTACTCCTGGGCGGCCTTGCGGAGCCGGTCCTCGAGCACCGGGTCGTCGACGACGACCTCGCCCGACTGCAGGTCCACGGACCCGACCGGCGCGCCCGTCTCCTGGGTCACGAACAAGCGGTCGGCGCCGTAGCGCCTCCACCGTCGGACCGTCAGGAGCTGTTCCACGTGAGCATTATCGGCAGCGACCGGCCCGAACTACAGCCGTGTCCACCAGGTGCGCACCGGGTGTCGACCGAACGGCCGACACCCGGTCGTGTGAGCGCCCGATCAGGTGCAGGTCACGCCTGTGCGGGCTCGAACGTGAGGCTCACCGAGTTCATGCAGAACCGGTCGCCGGTGGGGGTCTGCGGGGCGTCGTCGAACACGTGCCCCAGGTGCGAGCCGCACCGCGCGCACCGCACCTCGGTGCGCACCATGCCGTGCGTGCGGTCCTCCAGCAGCTCCACCGCGTCGCCCGCGAGAGGGGTGTAGAAGCTCGGCCAGCCGCAGTGGGAGTCGAACTTCGCGTCCGAGCGGAACAGCTCCGCGCTGCACGCCCGGCACCGGTACACGCCGTCGCGCTTCTCCCCCAGCAGCTCGCCGGTCCAGGCCCGCTCGGTCCCGGCCTGACGCAGCACCGCGAACTCCTGCGGGTTCAGCTCCAGGGCCCACTCCTGCTCGGTCTTCGTCACCTCGTACGTCACGTCGTCTCCTTCGTCGTGCTCGGTGGGGTGTCTTTCAGCCCAACACGTCCCGCGGCCGCATCGTTCCCGCAGGTACCCTCGGCTCACGCGCGCCACCCGGCGCGCCCGCCGAGATCGTGAGGTCCGCCGGTGCCGCGCTCCGGATCCCGCCGCCGCTGGTCGCTGACGCGCTACTTCGCGTTCGTCAGCATCCTGGCCATGGCCGCGCTCGGCTGCGCACTGGTGTGGGTGACGTCGACCGTCATGCGTCAGCAGGCGGTCGACGACGGCATCGCGTCCGCCGAGTCCGTCCTGACCTACGCCGTCCGCCCGCTGCCGCTCAGCGCCTTCACGAACGGTCAGCTCACCACCGACGAGCGCCTGTCGGTCGACCACGCCGTCGACGGTTTCGGGGACCGCCTCACCGACCTGCGCCTGTGGAGCCCGGTCGGCACGTTGATGTACAGCAAGTCGGGTGCCACGTCGGGCTTCCCGGACACCGCCCGCAACAAGCAGGCGCTCGACGGCTCGCCTAACGCCGAGGTCATCGTCGACGTCCGCCGTTCGTCGGAGGCCGAGAAGCCCGGGGCGCAGAAGCAGGTCCTGGACGTCTACCTCCCGGTCAGGGCGTCGGACACGTCCACGGGGGCGGACGAGGCGGCGAACGTCTCCGCGTCCACCGTCGTCGGGACGGCCGAGGTCATGCTCGACCACACCGCCTCGACCGAGACGCTCCAGGCCGCCGTCGCGAGGGTGGCGCTCGTGGTGGCCGGCGGACTCGTCGCCCTGTGGGTCCTGCTGTTCCGCACCGTCTGGTCGACGTCGAAGCGCCTGCAGTCGACGGCGCTCGAGAACGCCCGCCTCGCGCTGCTGGACTCCCTGACCGGGCTGCCGAACCGGCGCCTGCTGGCCGAGCGGATGCAGCACACGGTCGCCGAGGCCCAGAGCACCGGCGGCCGGCTCGGCATGGTGCTGCTCGACATCGACCGCTTCAAGGACATCAACGACTCCCTCGGGCACGACCACGGCGACGAGCTCCTCGAGCAGGTGGCGACGCGGCTGCGGCAGGCGCTGCGCGACGAGGACATCGTGGCGCGCCTGGGCGGCGACGAGTTCGCCATCCTGCTGACCGACGTGCGCTCGGTCGAGGACGCCGAGCGGCTGGCGCGACGCGTGCGCGACCTGTTCGTGCCGCCCTTCCAGCTCGGCGAGATGTCCCTGCACGTGGAGACGTCGGTCGGGGTCGCGTGCCTGCCGGACCACGCGTCCGACGCGTCGTCGCTCATGCGGACGGCCGACGTCGCGATGTACACGGCCAAGCACCACCGCACCGGCGTCGCGACGTACTCGCCCGACGAGGACCACTCGTCCCCCGCCCGCCTCGTGCTGCTGGGTGACCTGCACCGCGCGCTGGACCCCGCGGACGACGAGGCACGCACGCTCGAGATGCACTACCAGCCGAAGGTCGACCTCGACACGGGACGCATCCTCGGGCTCGAGGCTCTCATGCGCTGGCGGCACCCCACCCGCGGATTGCTCGCCCCCAGCGTCTTCATCCCGCTCGCCGAGCAGTCCGGCATCATCCACCGGCTCACGCGGTACGCGCTGACGGAGTCGGTCCGGCAGCTGGCCGTGTGGGTGGCGGAAGGTCGCTCGACGCCCGTCGCCGTCAACCTGTCCGCGCACGACGTGACGAGCACGCGCGTGGTCGAGGTGATCGAGGAGCTCCTCGTCGAGCACGACGTCCCCGCCGCGCTGCTGGAGGTCGAGATCACGGAGACGGCGCTCGTCGCGGACCCCTCGCGCGTGGTCCCGGTGCTGGGACGCCTCGCGGACCTGGGCGTGCGCGTCGCGATCGACGACTTCGGGATCGGGAACACGTCGATCGCCCAGCTGCGCGACCTGCCCGTCGCGGAGCTCAAGATCGACCGCCTGTTCGTCGCCGACCTGGGCGACGGCGGCCGGGAGAGCGCGCACGTGGTGGTCCAGGCGATGGTGGACCTCGCGCACTCGTTCGGGTTGAGCGTGGTCGCCGAGGGGGTGGAGGACGAGATGGCCGCGGCGACCCTGCGGCGTCTGAGCGTCGACCAGGCGCAGGGCTTCCTCTACTCGCCGGCGGTCCCGGCCGCCGACGTTCCCGACCTGGCGATGCTGCCGCGGCCCGACGCAGGCCACGTCGCGCGCGCGGACCACGGCCAGAGCATCGGGTGAACTACGGCACAATGCTCAAGTCTGGCGCTCGGGTGCCGATGGACGACGTGGGAGACTTTTCTCCGCTCGCACGAGCCGACGTACAAGGAGCACCCCGCCGTGATGGACGACCTGCTGCAGGAGATGATCAACCCCGCTCCGGCCCAGCACGACCGGCCTCGTCGTCGCCGCATGTGGACCACCGTCGCGATCGTCGGCCTGGCGGCCGTCGGAGTGACGTCGCTGACGACGTCGGCGCTGTTCTCGGACCGTGAGAAGTCCACCGACACGATCACCACGGGAACCCTCGACCTCACGACCGCCGGCGAGCTCGACTTCAACATGCCCGTCGACAACATGCTCCCGGGCGCGCGCGTCTACGCACCGTTGACGATCAAGAACAACGGCAGCCTCGCGTTCGAGTACACGGCCAAGGTCACGGCGACGTCGGTCCCCAGCACCAACACCGACCCCGACCTCGGTACCGGCGAGACGCCTGGCGACGCGGACCTGACGAGCCAGCTCCACCTCGACCTCTTCAAGGTCGCGGGCACGACGTGCGACGCGACCAGCGTGGCGGCGGGGACGCTGCTCGGTCGCTCCACCGGGACGTGGGGCATCGGTACGGACCAGCGTCTGTTCGGCGACACGGTCGCGAACGCGGCGGGGAACCGCACGCTCAGCGCCGACGACGACGAGAACCTGTGCACGCGGGTCACGTTCAACCAGGCCGCCGACAACACGTACCAGAACACGGCGGCGCAGATCACGCTGACCTTCGACGCCGTCCAGCAGCTCCCGTTCACGGACGGTTCCGACCCCTCGAAGGGCTGACGCATGCCCCGACCGGACGCCTACCCGGTCGCCGCGACGATCGAACGGCGAGCGGCGCGGCCGTCGCCGACCCCGCGCAAGCCTGCCCGGGCCCGGCGCAGCAGGAAGCGTGTGGTCACGTCGGTCGCCCTGTGGACGGTCATCGTCACGTGCGCCCTCGCGTACGCGACGTCGCTCGTCGTGCCGCTCTGGTACCAGGCCCACGACCAGCGGCTCCTGATCGTGACCTCCGGCTCGATGGTGCCGACCTTCGACCCGGGCGACGCCGTCGTCACCCGCAACGTGTCGAGCCCGTCGCTGCTGAAGCCGGGGCTCATGGTGTCGTTCTGGTCACCGGAGACGAACGGGCTCGTGACGCACCGGATCGTGGCGCTGAAGAACATCGGCCTCACCAAGCGTGAGCTCGACAGCGAGGGGCGCCCGATCCCGGTCATGAAGGACGGCCGCCAGGAGACCGCCCCGTACATCATCACCAAGGGCGACGCGAACGAGGAGAACGACGCCAACGCGACGCCCGTGACGCAGGTCCAGGGCATCGTGCTCTCGGTGCACCCGCACTGGGGCTGGGTGCTGCAGTGGGCCGAGTCGCCCGTCGGGCGGGCCGTGATGCTGGTCCCGCCACTGCTCGCGCTCGGCACGCTCGAGCTGCTCGCCGTCGTCGACGGCCGACGCCGACGGCCGCAGAAGCGGACCGCGCCCGACGAGCGGTACGTCGATGCCGTTCTCCGCGGCTGAGGACGAGCGCGGTGCGCGCCTCATCGGCGCGGACCGCGCGACGTGGTTCCGCCTCGGGGTCGCCGTGACCCTGGGCGTCGCCGCGATCGCCGGACCCACCATCGCGGGTACGGCCGCGGCGTACACGGACAGCACGTCCAGCACCGTCACGGTCAGCACGGCCGACGACTTCGACCCCACCGACGACGCGAACCAGCCTGCCCTCGACACGCCGGCACCGTCGGCGACGCCGTCGGACGACGCGACACCCGCCCCGACGGAGTCGTCCGTGGCCCCGGACCCGGGCGCCACGGACGACTGAGAGCCCTCAGCTCCGCACGCCCCGCGCGGCCAGCAGAACGCCGGCGGGGTCGTAGCGCCGCGACAGCTCCCCCAGCCGCGCGGCCACGGGCGCGGTGAAGACGCGCTCGGCCCAGACCGGACCCGCGGTGTCGGTGAAGTTGGGCAGCCCCCCTGCCCGCGACCACGGCCGCAGACCGTCGACGACCCGCTGGGAGTCGGCGACGACCGTCTGGGCGATCTCCGGGATCATGAGCCCCACCATGAACACCTGGTAGGCGGCGTCCCGGTGCGCGAACGCGCAGTCCGGCCCGCGCAGGACGCGGCCGCCGAGCTGGCGGACCTCGACCATGACCTGCGCGGTGCGCGCGTCGGGGCCGACCAGGTCGACGAGGGCGTCGGCGGTGTCGGGCCCGAAGTCGTCCAGCAGCAGCGACGCCTCGTGCAGCGGCATCGGGTCGTCGGGGTCGGAGTGGATCGCCCCGAGCGCCGCGTACGGCAGCACGCCGACCGCGTCGATCAGCGGGGTCGCCACCGCTCGCATCGCGCGGATCATCTCCTCGCCGACGCCGGCGTCACCGGTCCACGCGAACCGCAGCGCGATCGTCGTGCGGCCGCGCAGCGGCTCGGGGAACGGCTCGAGGTCGGGCAGCCGCATCACGGCGACCGAGGTCGTGCCCTCGTCGGGCAGCAGGTCCGTCCACACGCTCCACGTCCGCAGCACTGCCGTGGCGTCCGCGCCGTCGTACCAGATCGCCCCGCCGTAGACCGTCGCCTGGTCGACGAGGTCGATCTCCACGGCGGTGACGATCCCGAGCGAGCCCTTGCCGCCACGCAGGCCCCAGAACAGGTCCGGGTTCTCGGTCGCGCTGGCTCGGCGCTGCACGCCGTCACCCGTCACGACGTCGAACGCGCGGACGGTGTCGGACGACAGACCGTGCGTGCGCGCCACGGGTCCGAGCCCGCCGCCGGTGAGGAAGCCGACGACGCCGACGTCGGTCGACGAGCCGCACAGGCCCGCGAGGCCGTGGGGCGCGCAGGCGTCCAGGACCGCCTGCCAGCGGACGCCGGCGCCGATGCGCGCCCAGCGCTCGTCGGCGTGGACCTCCAGCTCGTCGAGCGCGGCGGTGTGGACCAGGACGGCGCCGCTCATGGACTCGGTCGCGCCGTGCCCCGTCCCGGCCACCGCGACCGGGACCCCGAACGCCGCCGCGAGGCGCACGGTGATGCTGACGTCGTCGGCGCTCGTGGCCTCGACGACCGCCAGCGGGCGGACCGCGTGCGTGGTGTTGCTGGTGACGGTGAGCCGGCTGTAGCCGTCGCCGCCCGGAAGGTGCACGACCGGCACGACGTCGACCAGAGCGCGGACGGCCGGCGCCGCCGCGGGCTCGAGACGCAGCGTCGCCGCGCGGTCGATGGGTGTGTTGATGCTCATGGTTCGCCTCTCGAGGTCGGCGCGGGTGTGCCCGGCCGTCGTCCGGCGCCGTTGTCGACGCACGGACGATCAAGGACGTGACCGCGACCGCCTGATACGTCCGTTTCTCGAGAGGTGGGTGCTACGACCCAGGCAGCGTGAACGTGAAGGTCGTGCCCTCGCCCACGGTGCTCGCGACCGTCAGCTCACCGCCGTGCGCCCCGACGACCGCCTTCGTGATGGCCAGCCCCAGACCCACCCCGGGGATCGCCTGCCGAGTCGCCGTGGTGGCCCGGAAGAAGCGGGTCGCCAGCCGGTCCAGCTCGTCGGGCGGGATGCCGATGCCGGTGTCGGTGACGTCGACGCGCGCGCCGCCGCCGTCCGCGGGCGAGACCCGCACCGAGATCCTCCCCCCGCGCGGCGTGAACTTCACCGCGTTGGAGATGAGGTTGGTGAACACCTGCTCCAGCCGCTGCGGGTCGCCCTCGATGGCGACGGGCGGCCCGTCGACGACCACCGTCAGACCGGCGGCCTCCGCCACGGGGGCCATGTCGACCAAAACCGACCGAGCCGTGGCGGTGAGGTCCATCGGCTGCCGCGAGATCGCGAACGTCCCGGCGTCGACCTGCGCGGTGAGCAGCAGGTCGCTGACCAGGCGCAGCTGCCGGCGTGCGTTGCGCTGCACGACGGTCAGGAACTCGCGCTGCTCGTCGGTCAGCGGGTCGGGGCCGTCCAGCACCAGCTCGAGGTAGCCCAGCACCGAGGTCAGCGGGGTGCGCAGCTCGTGGCTGACCAGGCTGACGAACTCGTCCTTGAGACGCGACGACTCGCGCTCCGCGGTGACGTCCGTGGCGACGAAGACGTAGCCGATGGTCGAGCCGTGCCCGTCCACGCGCCGGGTGACGCTCAGGTTCACCGTCACCCGGGTGCCGTCACGACGGATGATGGTCCAGTCGTCGGCCCGCGCCTCCGGCAGGATCGACGGTGCGGCGACGGCCGCGAACAGGTCGGGCTGGTCGGCGACCTCGGCCTGGTCGGCGCCCACCCCGAAGACCTCGGCGTACCGGCGCCGCAGCTCGCTCGTGTCCAGCAGGTCGGCGACCCTGCTCTCGCCGACGAACTCGTCGCGCCGGTAGCCGAGGAGCCGCTCCGCCCCGGGGTTGAAGACCTCCACGCGGCCCTCGGCGTCCGTCGCGATGATCGCCTGCTCCGTCACCGCGTCGATCACCGAGACGAGGTGCGCGTACGCGGCCTCGCCGCCCTGCACGAGCTCGGCGAGCGTGTCCGCGTCGCGGCGCAGGTGCTCGTTCAGGCGCTGCGCCTCGCGCTCGAGGTCGGCGAGCGACGCGTTCCGGGCGCGCAACCGGGACGTCGCCTCGTGGACGATGACGGCGATGGTGGCGGCGACGAACGCGACGAACAGGCTGCGCGCCAGGAGGGTCGCCGACACGGTCATGTCCGGATCCAGCAGCACCGGCGCGAGCACCGCGAACCCGACGGCGACCGGGCCGACGAACATCCCGGCCCGGCCTGGCCGGCCGGCCAGAGTGACGACGGGGATGAACACCAGCGCCCCGATGATCGAGACCCCGCCGCCGGTCGCGAACCTCAGGAGCGCGACGGCGACCAGCTGGATGAGGGGTAGGACGTCCTCGGCCCACGGCGGGCCGTCGCGCCACGGGACGACCCGGGCGAGCAGGGGCACCGTCACCGCCACGAGCACGCTGGTCGCGGCCCAGACCGGGTGGAGGATGCTGTCCGGGATGCACACGACGACCGTCACGGCGACCGCGAACGAGACGACGAACGGCAGCTGACGCTCGAACACGTCCGCGTCCGGGCCGACGACCCGCGACAGGACACGCACGGCCCCCGTCGCCTCGCCGCCCGGGCCGCCGCGGGACGCCACCCGCACCCGGCGGATCAGCCCCGGGCCGCCCAGCACGTCGGCCGACTCCTCGCGGCGTCGCTCGTCGTTCATGCCACGATGCTCCGCAGCACCAGCACGACGGCGGTGACCGCGCCGGCGATCACGGCTGCGGCCAGGACGCGCCACTCGTCGCGCCGGTTGGCGCGGATCTCGGCGCGCAGCGCCTCGTCCGAGCAGGGGTCGTCGACCATCAGCCCATCACCTTGCCCGTCTTCTCGGTCTTGTCCCATACCTGGCTGGCTCCTCGCCACTGCTTGACGTAGGCGTCCAGCGTGATCGCGCAGAGCAGCGGCCCGAAGCCCACGACGTACAGCAGCACACGCGACACCCAGCGACCGCCCGGGAGCAGCTCCACGCGCCGCACCAGCCGCGCGGCGAGCATCGCGATCACGGTCCACGAGTAGAAGACGAGCGTGAGCACCTCGATGCCGCCGGGGCTCATCTCCATCCCGAGCGCGTGCGGGACACGCTCCTCCCACAGGCCCGGGATCCATGCCGCGAGCATGACGACGATCGCCCCGAGACCCGGGAACAGCAGGCCTTGCAGCCAGGAGCGCTGCGCCGTGTCACGGTCCAGCAGCAGCGTCGTCGCCGTGATGAAGACGTACCCCACGACCGCCACCCACCAGGCTGCCCGGAACGTGTCCCGGGCCGCGTCCGGGTCGACGAAGTACAGCCCGACGAGCCCGACCGCGGCGGCCGTCATCGCCACCGGCAGCAGGTAGACGGAGAACCAGATGCCCCCGAACGACAGCGACGACAGCCGGTGCCCGGCGCCGCGGCTCGTGAACGGCCGCCGGAACCAGACCTTCGAGAACCGGCGCGTGATCTGCACGTTGCCCCGCGCCCAGCGCACGCGCTGCTTCCAGAGCGCGGCCACCGAGTCCGGCTCCTCGGCCAGCACCACCGCCGCGGGCTCGAACACCACCCGCCGCTTGCCGAGCTGGGTCAGGAACGTGGTGAACGTGTCCTCCGCCAGGGTGGTCGTGTCGATGCGCCCGCCGACCGCCTCGAGGTTCTCGCGCGAGTGCAGCTGCGCTCCGCCCGCCAGGCAGGCCATCGCGCCCAGCACGTTCTGCGCACGGCGTGCCGCGGCCTGGGCCGTCACGTACTCGTACCCGATGAAGCGGGACACCGTCCCGGGGTGCGCCGAGCCCTCGCGGATGAACGCGGTGACCGCCCCGACCTCGGGGTCCGCCAGGTGGCGCGTCATGCGCCGCAGCGAGTCGGGCCGGTAGATGACGTCGGCGTCCATGATCAGCAGCGCCTGCATCCAGTCGTCCGCGAGCGCGACGGCGATGCCGTGGTTGAGCGTGTGCGCCTTGCCCTGCCCGCCCTGGGCGCGCCGCAGGTGGACGATCCGACCGGGATGCTCGGCCGCCTTCGCGAGCACGACCTCGGGCGTGTCGTCCGTGCTCGCGTCGTCGACGACGTAGACGCGCAGCCGGTCCGGGGGGTACTCGAGCCGCATGAGCCGCTCGAGCGAGGCACCGAGCACAGCCCCCTCGTTCCACGCCGGCACCACGACGACCACGCGGGGCAGGTACGGCCCGGCGCGGCCCAGGTGGTTGCGGAACGCGTGCACGGGGACCAGGGCGTACTGGAAGACCCCGGCCAGCACGGGGATGACGCCGGCGAGCACCAGCATCAGCAGGACGACGACGAGCACGTCGTGCCACGTCATGTGCCGACGACCCCCGCGAGCCACGGGTAGGCACCGACGTCGGTGGCGACGTGCGCGTCGGAGGCGGCGACCAGCGCGACGCCCGCCGCGGCCCAGCGTGCCCGCACCCGCGGGCCCGGGCAGCGCCACTTCTCGTTCACCTCGACGAGCGTCCCGCTCTCGATCGCGGCCTCGGCGAACGCGTCGAGGAGCTCGTCGCTCACGTCGTCGTCGGACAGCCCGATCTTGGGCAGCAGCGAGAACGGGTGCGCCACCTGCGCGCGCCCCACCGCGCGCATCGCGCGCACGGTCGCGGTGACCAGCATCTCGACGGCGTCGGCCGCCGACAGCCCGGCAGCCAGGCGTTCGGTCGTGACCCGCGGGCTCCAGGGGCCGTCCGGCCCGGGGAACTGGTGGTCGGCCAGCAGGACGCGGTCCACGCCACCGGTCGTCCCGACCGCCGCGAGGACGTCCGCGGGCGCGTCGACCGTGCCGGAGGCGTCCAGGATCTTCGCCTCGACGCCGGTCAGCACCGTGAGCCCGTCGACCACCGGCAGCGCAGCCATCGCGGCGACGAAGTCCGGCACGTACGTGGTGGACGTCCGCACGTGGTCGACCATCCGCACCGTGGTCAGCCCGGCCGCACGCGCCGCCGCGAGGTTCTCCGCCGGGGTGCTGACGGCGTCGTCGGAGAACGTCGAGTGGACGTGGTGGTCGCCGCCCAGGTCGGGCACGAGATCCGGCCCCGTCATGGCGCCGGGAGCACCTGGTCGATCGGCAGGAAGACGTCCTCGAGGTAGCGCACGTTCGCGATCTCGACGAAGTCCATGACCTGCGGCACCGGCCGCGAGAGCACGGCGTCGAGCGTGATCGAGGGCATGTCGACGCCCGCAGCGATGGTCAGCGGCATGGTTCCGGGGAAGCGCGGGTTGACCTCCAGCAGGCCCGGGATGCCGTCCTTGTCGCGCTTGAGCTGGACGTTCGCCACCGTCGTGAGCCCGATGGCCTTCGCGACGGCGGTCGCCGTCGCGATCAGCTCGTCGTCGTGCACGGTGACACCCGCGACGGAGACACCCGAGTCGACGCGCAGACGAGCCCGTGGGACGGCGGCGATGATGCGGCCGTCGAGACCCGCCAGCACGTCGACCGAGTACTCGTCGCCGGGCAGCAGCTCCTGGACCAGCAGGTCCTCCTCGGCGTGCACGGCGTCCAGCTCGGCCTGCGAGGTGACCACCCGGATGCCGCGCGACCCGGCACCGCGGCGCGGCTTGACGATCACGGGGAAGTCCCAGCCGCTCACGGCCTGCGGCGTGCCCAGCAGCTCGGTGCGGGGCACGCGGCACGTGCGCGCGCACGCCCGGGCGAGCGCCAGCTTGTCGAGGCACGTCTCGAGCGTGCGCAGCGACGGCGACGCCAGCAGCGTTCCGCCGTCGTGCAGGCGGTCGCGCTCGGCGGCGATCCGCGGCAGCTCGACGTCGACCGTCGGGAACAGCACGTCGACCCGGTCGGCCGCGCACATCTCGAGGACGACGTCCACGAAGTCGTCGGCCAGGCCCGCCGGGACGAGCCGCCGGTGCTCCGCGTCCACCAGGTAGAGCCCGCTGGCCCACCGGTCCATGTCCGCGGCGATCACCTCGGCGTCCCCGCGGCGCAGCAGCGAGCGGATGATCGCGATGCCCGCGGGACCGCCTGCGCCGGTGACGAGCACCCTCATCGATGTCCTCCGTGCTGGTCGTCGGCCCGCTCGGCGTCCGCCGCGCGCAGCCCTCCGTGGTTGCCTGCCCGCCGGATCATGGACGCGGCGCGGATCATCTCGAGCGGCTCGACCGACCCGCCCGTGCCGAACCGCCCCCAGTACAGGGCGGTCGCGCGCACCAGCTCGGGCGCCATGTAGTCGCGGTGCGCCTGCGAGACGTAGGCCGCCAGCATCTCGAGCTTCTTCTCGACGAACCCGTCGACCGGCACGAAGCGCGTGGGCCGGAAGTCGATCGTCGTCGACGGGCTCTGGAACGCGCCGACGAACGGGATCGTGCGGGCCGCCACCTGGACGGCCTCGTGCACCGCGCGGTGGTCCTGGTGCCGGTCGTGCGACGAGTGCGTGTAGACGATCGTCGGCTGGACCATCGCGATCGTCTCCTCGATCGCGGTGATGACGCCCGCCGCCGGGTCGATGCGGGTGTCGGGGAAGTCGTGCAGGAACAGGCGGGCGCCGATCACGCCGGACGCGGCGAGGGCCTCGTGGCGACGTACGTCGGCCTCACCCCCCACCGCCCCGCCGGACAGCGTCAGCACCACGACCTTGTCCCCCGACGCGGCGTGGGCCGCGAGCGTGGCACCGACCCCGATCTCGACGTCGTCGGGGTGCGCGCCGACGGCCAGCACGGTCTCGCCCTGCGCGGTCGCGGCCCGGTCGGCGCGACCCTGCATCGCCAGCGCGGTCACGCGCTCGAGGAGCGTCGCGGCGGGCACGGGCTTGACCAGGAACTCGTCGGCGTCGCGGCGCAGGGCCTCGACGGCGTAGTCGACGCTCGCGAAGGCGGTCGACACGAGCACGGGGACGCCGGGTGCGCGCGAGCGCAGCTCGACGAGCAGGTCGAGGCCGCTCATGCCGGGCATCTGGATGTCCGTGAGGACCGCGTCGAACTGCGTGCGGTCCACCTCCGCGAGCGCGGACATGGCCTCGTGCACCACCGTGACGTCCATGCCGCCGCGGCGCTCGAGCACCGTGCGCACGAACTGTGCGGTGTCCACGTCGTCCTCGACGACGAGGACCCTGATCTGGTCGTCCGTCACCGTCACCTCCCTTCCCTCCCCCAACATATCGGCGCGTACGCGGCCGTGCCCAAGCACGCGGCGGGGGTGACCACCGCCGTGATCAGGGACACCGCCGTGACCAGGGACACAGGAATACCCGTGCGAGCACCACGGTTGAGCGCATCAGTACATGCAAACGCATGAACTTCTGAGATGAGGCGCGAGATGCAGTTCGGGATCTTCTCCGTCGGTGACGTGACCACCGACCCCACCACAGGTCGCACGCCGGACGACACCGAGCGCGTGCGGAGCATGCTGACGATCGCCAAGCACGCCGACGAGGCGGGGCTCGACGTCTTCGCCACGGGCGAGCACCACAACCCGCCGTTCGTCCCCTCGTCGCCCACGACGATGCTGGGCTACCTGGCCGGCGTCACCAAGAACATCATCCTGTCGACGTCCACGACGCTCATCACCACCAACGACCCGGTGCGGCTGGCCGAGGAGTACGCGATGCTCCAGGTCATCGCCGACGGCCGGATGGACCTCATGATGGGCCGCGGCAACACCGGCCCCGTGTACCCGTGGTTCGGGCAGGACATCCGCCAGGGCATCCCGCTCGCCATCGAGAACTACGCGCTGCTGCGGCGGCTGTGGACCGAGGACGTCGTCGACTGGTCCGGCAAGTTCCGCACCCCGCTGCAGGGCTTCACCTCGACGCCTCGCCCGCTCGACGGCGTCCCGCCGTTCGTCTGGCACGGCTCGATCCGGTCCCCCGAGATCGCCGAGCAGGCGGCCTACTACGGCGACGGCTTCTTCCACAACGCGATCTTCTGGCCCATGGAGCACACCGCGCAGATGGTGAACTTCTACCGCCAGCGCTTCGAGCACTACGGCCACGGCTCCGCCGACCAGGCGATCGTCGGGCTGGGTGGCCAGGTGTTCATGGGCCGCGACAGCCAGCGGGCCGTCGAGCGGTTCCGTCCGTACTTCGACGTCGCGCCCGTCTACGGGCACGGCCCGTCGCTCGAGGACTTCGCCGCGCAGACCCCGCTGACCGTGGGCTCGCCGCAGCAGGTCATCGACCGGTACGGCGCGTTCTACCAGCAGGTGGGCCACTACCAGCGCCAGCTCTTCCTCATGGACCACGCCGGGCTGCCGCTCAAGACCGTGCTCGAGCAGATCGACCTGCTGGCCGAGGAGGTCGTGCCCGTCCTTCGTCGGGAGGCCGAGGCCGTCCGCCCCGCGCACGTTCCGGCCGCAGCGCCGTCGCACGCGGAGCGTGTCGCCGCGGCCCGTGCCGCCGGCGAGCAGCCGTCGCAGGTCGTCGGCGCGGCCGACCACTGGACCGGCCGGACCGCGGAGGACGACGTGGAAGCGGCGGACGCCGTCACGCGTTGACCAGTTCCGTGGTGGGTGCAGACTTCTCGGCATGAAGGAAGAAGGAGCGATGAACGAGCGCTCGATCGTCGTCATCTCGGCGGGGCTGTCACAGCCGTCGTCGACGCGTCTGCTGGCCGACCGGCTGGCCGACGCGACCGTCGCTGAGCTCGCGGCCCGCGGCATCACCGCGACCGTGCGGACCGTGGAGCTGCGCGACCTCGCGCACGAGGTCGTCAACGCGATGCTGACCGGCTTCGCCGCCGGAGACCTGGCCGCGGCCGTCGAGGCCGTGAAGGGGGCCGACGGCGTCATCGCCGTCACCCCGATCTTCTCCGCCTCCTACGCCGGGCTGTTCAAGTCCTTCGTCGACGTCCTCGAGCCCGACGCGCTGGCCGGCGTGCCGGTGCTGCTGGGGGCGACGGGCGGTTCGGCGCGCCACTCGCTGGCGATCGACTACGCGCTGCGGCCGCTGTTCGGCTACCTGCGGGCCGACGTCCAGCCGACGGCCGTCTTCGCGGCGACCGACGACTGGGCCACGGCCGGCGGCGACCAGAGCCACCCGCTCCCCGCCCGCATCCGCCGCGCCGGTCGCGAGCTGGCCGAGACGGTCGCGGACCGTGAGCCGGCGGCCCCGACGGGCCTGTACGACGCGGTCCCGAGCTTCACGGACCTGCTGGGCGGCTGACCCACCGCTCCCCATCGGCCGCCGCGCCCGCATGAATCGGTCGGTCCCACCTGGATCAGTCGGGTGCGACCGACTGATCCAGGTCCGAGCCGACTGATTCACCCGCGGCGGGACGACCGGCTCCTCGAACGGTCCGTCGAACGGTCCGGCCGCGGCGACCGCGACGTCCCCGGACCGTACGATCGGGGCAGCAGCACGACGAGGGGAGCGCGGGTGACCGGGGCCGAACGTCTGCGCCGTGCGCTGCGCGCCCTGACCCACTCCCCCGAACCCGGCGAGGTGACCGAGGAGCCCGCGCTGCCGGAGGTGCCGCGGGACCTGCCGCCGCTCATGCGCGAGCTGGGTGCCGCGCTTCTCTCGTCGGGCCAGTCGGTGGTCGACATCGAGGCGCAGCTCGCCGCGGTCGCGAGTGCGTACGGCGCCCACCAGGTCCGCGTCTTCGTGCTGCCGACGGGCGTGTTCCTGCAGGTGGACAGCACCGAGGGGACAGTCACCGACGTCACCGGGCCACGCTCGTCCACCGACCTGCCCATGCACCAGGTCGGTGCGGTCGAGTCGCTGGTGCGGCGGCTGTCGTCGGGCACCGCGGACCTGGCCCAGGCGCGTGTCGAGCTGCGCCGCGTCCTGGCCTCGCCGCCGCGGTTCGGGCCGATCTTCGTCGTGCTCGGCCACGCCCTGCTGACCCTCGGGTTCGGCCTCATCCTGTACCCGACCGTCGACGCGTTCCCCGTCTACATCGGCCTCGGCGCGCTCGTCGGGTTCCTGCGGCTGCTCGCCACCCGCTGGCCGACGCTCGAGACCGTCCTGCCCGTCTTCGCAGCGTTCCTGGTCTCGATCCTGACGATCGAGTTCATCGCGCCCCACGTCGGCGGCAACGCCCTGCGCCTGCTCACACCCGCGCTCATCGCGTTCCTGCCGGGGCTCATGCTCGCCGTCGCGGCCATCGAGCTGACCAGCAACCAGGTGGTCGCGGGGGCCAGCCGGATGGTCTACGGCATCGCCCAGCTGCTGCTGCTCGCGTTCGGCGTGGTGGTCGCGATCAGCATCACCGGCGCGTTCGAGACGTCCGAGAAGACGACCCTCGCGCCATGGTGGGCAGGGCTCGCGGGCGTGGTGCTCGCGGCCATCGGCTACCGGTACTTCGCGTCCACCCCGCCCGGTGCGTTCTGGTGGGTGCTGGGTGCGATGGTGATCGCGTACTGCGCGCAGGCGGCCGGCAGCGCGCTGCTGACCACCGAGCTGGGCGGCTTCGTCGGCGCGCTGTTCGTCGCTCCCGTCGCCCAGGCGATCTCTCGCACGCGCAACGGGCCGCCGGCCGTGGTCGTGACCCAGCCGGCCTTCTGGATGCTCGTGCCCGGAGCCCTCGGGTTCCGCAGCGTCTCCGAGCTGGCCACGGGCCAGTCGCTCGGCGTGACCGACATGATCAGCACCGGGATCGCGCTGTTCTCGATCGCGTTGGGCGTGCTGGTGGGCAGCGCGCTCACCGGCGATGCACGCCGGATGAGGGCGCGCATGGTGCGCGCGTCGACCCGGCGGGGCGTGGTCGGGGACATGGTCGGGAGCACGGTCGACGACGTGGTCGACGGCGTCGACGGACCGGGCAACGACGCCGTCGACGGGTCGCTCGACGGCCACCGCGACGCCGAGGCGCAATCCTGAGGGAGCGTTCTCTCAGTTCAACTCCCACCACTTGACAGCGGGTTTGTCCGGGTTCAGGGTATCCCCTCAGAGAGCGCTCCCTCGCGTTCTCCCGTTCCATCCGATCCATTTCCCACCCTGTCAACGACGACCCCTGGGGGAAGCATGGCTCCCGTCCCACGTCCCACACCCGCCTCGTACCCGGCCGGCGCACCAGCCCACCGCGCCGCGCACGCCGCCGTCGCCGCCCTCGCGGCGCTGGCACTCGTCCTCACGCTGATGGCCGTCCGCGCCGACACCGCGCACGCCGCCGCGGCCGTCGTGCTGTCGAAGGGCAAGCCCACCACCGCGTCGTCGGTGGAGAACGGCGGCACGGTGGCCGCCAACGCGACCGACGGCGACGTCGGCACCCGCTGGTCGAGCGCCGCGGCCGACCCGCAGTGGCTGCAGGTGGACCTCGGCTCCACGCAGTCGATCAGCGAGGTCGACCTCACGTGGGAGACGGCCTACGCCTCGAAGTACACGATCCAGGTCTCCGGCGACGGGTCGTCGTGGACCACGGTCTACACCGGCTCCCCGACGTCGGCGGCCAAGCAGACGCTCGCCGTCAGCGCGTCGGGCCGGTACGTCCGGCTCTACGCCACCGCCCGCGCCACGCAGTACGGCGTCTCGCTGTGGGAGTTCGAGGTGCTGGGCACCTCGGCGCCCGCTGCTTCGACGCTGCTGTCCAAGGGGCGCCCGACGACCGCGTCGTCGGTCGAGTCCGCCGCGACCCCCGCGTCGTCGGCGACCGACGGTGACCTCGGTACCCGCTGGTCCAGCCAGTTCTCCGTGCCGCAGTGGATCGCGGTGGACCTCGGGTCCGCGAAAGCGCTCGGCCGCGTGGACCTGACCTGGGAGGCCGCCTACGCGACGAGCTACCAGGTGCAGACGTCGAACGACGGGAGCACGTGGACGACGCAGTCGACACAGACGGCGTCGTCGGCCACCAAGCAGTCCGTCGCACTGAGCGCGACCGCCCGCTGGGTCCGCATCAACGCGACCGGACGCGCCACCGGCTACGGCATCTCGCTGTGGGAGCTCGAGGTCTTCGGCACGGACGGCACGACGACGCAGACCCCCACCACGACCCCGACCACCACCCCGACCACGCCCGGCGGCGCGGTCCTGCTCAGCTACGGCAAACCCGGCACCGCATCCTCGAGCCAGGACGACGGCACCTGCTACCAGTGCACGCCGGACAAGGCGCTCGACGCCGACCCGGCCAGCCGCTGGGCCACCGCCAACCCCGGCGGCTGGACCGACGCGGGCTGGCTCCAGGTGGACCTGGGCGCCACGGCGCACGTGTCGCAGGTGGTGCTGCAGTGGGACCCGGCCTACGCGACCGGCTACCAGCTGCAGGTCTCGGCCAACGGCTCGACGTGGACCACGATCTACTCGACGACCACGGGCAAGGGCCTCAAGGAGACCCTGAACGTGTCGGGTGACGGCCGCTACGTGCGCCTCAACCTCACCAAGCGCTCAGGCCCGTACGGGTACTCGCTGTACGCGTTCGACGTCTACGGCACGGGCGGCAACCCGGTCCAGCCGCCGAGCACCAACCACCCGGCGCCCAACTTCACGCACCTCGCGTGGAGCGACGAGTTCAACGGCGCCGCCGGCTCCGGCCCGGACACCTCCAAGTGGACGATCGACGCGGGCACGGGTCAGAACGGCGAGCAGCAGTACTACACGCCGTCGGGCAACCTGAACATGGACGGCCAGGGGCACCTGGTCATCGAGGCCCGCAAGCAGACGGCGGGCGGCCGCGACTACACGTCGGGTCGCATGAATACCTCGAACAAGTACATGTTCACGTACGGCCGCGTCGAGGCCCGGATCAAGGTGCCGACGGGCCAGGGCTACTGGCCGGCGTTCTGGATGATGGGCGCCGACTTCCTGACCGGCCGGCCCTGGCCCTACAACGGCGAGGTCGACATCATGGAGGTGCTCGGCAAGGACACCACCACGTCGTACTCGACGCTGCACGCCCCGGCGTACAACGGCGCGGGCGGCTACGGCGGGTCCTACAAGCTGCCGAACGGCGCGCCGCTGTCCGACGACTTCCACACCTGGGCCGCCGAGTGGGACGCCAGCGGGATCCGCTACTACCTGGACGACCGCCTGGTGTTCACCGCCGACAAGGCGACCGTCGAGTCGACGCGGGGGCCGTGGATCTACGACCACGACTTCTACGTGATCCTCAACCTGGCCGTGGGCGGTGACTGGCCGGGTCCCGTGGACGCTACCACGCCGTTCCCGGCCAAGATGCTGGTCGACTACGTGCGCGTCTACCGCTGACGGGCGATCCCACTCAGCAACCAGCCGCACCTGTGACAGGAGTCGCCTCCTGGGGCACGGGCCGGTCCCACCGGACCCGTGCGTCACAGGTGCGGCTGGTTGCTGAGCCAGTGCTATAAGGAACACCATGACCAGCACGCCCGACGGCACCCCGACCGCCGCGACGATCGAGGAGGTCGCCCGCCTGGCGGGTGTCTCCCGGTCCACGGTGTCCCGCGTGCTCAACGGCGTCTCGACCGTGGACCCCCGGATGCGGCGGGCGGTCGACGAGGCCGTCCGGGCCAGCGGCTACGTGCCCAACCTGGCCGCACGCTCGCTCGTCACCCGCCGCACCAACTCGGTCGCGCTCGTCATCTCCGAGCCCGCGTCGGGCGCCGCCGGGGCCGAGTTCCTGCAGCGGATCTTCTCCGACCCGTACTTCGGCCGCGTCACCGCCGGCGCGCAGGCCGTGCTGCGTGCGACGGGCGTGCACCTGGTCGTCGTCCCGGCGGACCGCGACGACCACGACTTCGTGCTGACCTACCTGCGCCAGGGCCACGTCGACGGGGTCCTGTTCCTGTCCGGTGGCGACGAGAGCGGGCTCCCCCGCGCGCTGCACGAGATGAACGTGCCGCTCGTGCTGTCCCACCAGCCCACCACGTCGCTGCCCGTGAGCTGGGTGGACGCCGACCAGACGATCGGCGGTCGGCTGGCGGCCGAGCACCTCGCGACGCTGGGTCGGCGGCACGCGGTCGTGCTCGCGGGGCCGCCCGACGTGGCGGCTGCGCGGGATCGTGTCCGCGGGTTCCAGGCCGCGGCCGACGAGCTCGGGGTGGCCGTCGTCGTCGAGCACGGCGACTTCAGCGCCCGCAGCGGCGCGGCGGGCGCGCGGACGATCCTGGCGGACCACCCGGACGCGGACGCCGTGTTCGCCGCCAACGACCTGGTCGCCGAGGCCGCCTCACGCGTGCTGCAGGACGCCGGGCGGCGGGTGCCGCAGGACGTCGCCGTCGTCGGGTTCGACGACAGCCTCGCGGCCGCCGACGCCACCCCCGCGCTGACCACCGTCCGCCAGCCGGTCGAGGACATGGCCGGTGAGATGGCCCGCCTCCTCCTGGACCGCATCGCGACGCCCGCCCAGCCGCCGCGCGGCGTCATGTTCACGCCCACGCTCGTCGTCCGCGCCACCACCTGAAACCGCAACGTCCGAGCAACTGGTCGCTATGGCGACCAGTTGCTCGGACGTTGCGGGGCATGACCAGGACGCCCGCGCGCGGATCGCACCACCACCGCGCGCGGGCGTCGTTCAGGCGATCACCACGGCGACGGCGCGGGCGGGGGAACCACGTCCGGGCGGTCGTTGCAGGTGATCGTGTTCGGCACGAACGGCGTGAGCCAGTTGCGGCCCGCCTCCCACGGGTTGCCGTCGGTTCCGTCGTTGCCGCCCAGGTCGACGAGCGAGAACTCCGAGCCCGTCGATGCGAAGTGGAACGAGCCGCAGTTGTTCACGCCCGCCCAGCCGATGTTGCGGACGTCGACGTTCTTGAACGACGCCGCCCCGAACGCCCGGGCGCTGACCACCGAAGTCCCGGCACCGTCGACCTGCACGTCGGTGAAGTGGACGTCTTTGACACCCCACGTGTCCTTCACGCCGTAGTCGGACACCGCCATGATCGCGTTGTAGCCGCTGTCGAGGTAGTGGTCGCCGGTGACGTCGATGCCCGTCACGTCGCCCTCGAGCGCGTACAGCCAGATGGACCCGAGCCCGATCTTCCAGTTCAGGTCCAGCGTGCTGCCGCGGACGGTGGTGTTGTCCCGGAACGTGGTGCGGCCGGCGAAGGGCGTCGAGCCGAACCGCGCGCCGGCGTGCAGCGTGCTGCCCTCCCGGACCGGGTCGGCGACGACGTTGGACGCGACCGTGTTGTCGTGGCCGCCGTAGATGGCGATGTTGTTGGCCAGCGCCGGGGCGATGACCGTGTTGTGGGAGAACACGTTGTCGTGGTCCGCGTCGGCCACGGGGTCGGAGACCTGGTTCGACCACATGGCGAGCCCGTCGTCGCCCGTGCCACGCACGAAGTTGTTCGTCACGGTCGCGTGCGAGATGCCGCGGCGCAGGTTCAGGCCGTCGGCGATCTGGTCGACGATGACGTTGTCCTTGACGGTCAGCCCGTCGAAGGGCCCGTCGAACCACATGCCGACCTTGGTGTGCTGGATGAACAGGCGCTCCACGGTCGAGCCGCCGCCCAGCGCCCCGCCGACGCCGTTGACCTGGTCGTCGTCGACGCGGTCACGCACGTTCCCGACGATCGCGAAGTCGGCCAGGTGCACATCGGTGGAACCGCCGTCCTCGACGTACTTCCCGTAGACGCCGACGCCGTCGCCGGTGAGCGTGGTCCACCAGCTCCCGGCCCCGAGCAGCGTCACCTTGTCGACGATCAGGTGCCGGTCTACCTTGTACGTGCCCGGCGGGACGTACACCGGAAGGTGCTTCTTGGCTCCCGCGGCGATCGCCTTGTCCAGCGCGTCGGCCGAGCTGCGGCGCCCGGTCGGGTCCGCCCCGTACAGCCAGGCGTTGACGAATGCGCCCTTCGGGACCTTGGGCAAGCCCACCTGCTCGAAGTCGGCCACGTCGAGCGCGATCCAGTCGAGCTTGTTGCTCGCCGGGACCGTGAAGCGGACCGTGTCGCCCTTCTTGAGCGGGACGACGAGCGGGATGCGCTTCTCGGCGAACACGTGGAACGGGCGGAACGGCTTGTCGAAGACGGGCGCCGGGGTGGTCGCCGACGGGACGCAGCCGCACTCGGTGAGCCACCAGTCCTTGTTGGGCTCCGCCTGTGGGTCGTTGGAGAACGGGTACGTCCCGTACAGCCACGAGTACTGCGACGTCAGCGTCGCACTGGTCAGCTTCTTGCCGTTGACGGCCACGTCGATGGGACCGGTCAGGCCGCCGCCGGTCGCCGAGTCGGGGATCGAGTACCGCAGCGTGACGGCGTTGGCGGGCTTGGTCAGCGTGAACTGGACGTACTCGCCGGCCTTGTCGAGCTTCACGACGGACCGGCCCGATGCCTCGCTGGCCACCGTGTAGGCCGTGCGGTCGGGGCCGACGACCTCTCCGGTGGTCGACGCGTTCTCGGCCTCCTGCTCGACGAACGGGACGGTCGCGCCGCGGCCGGCGGTGAGCGACGGGTCCAGCGCGGCGACGGTCTCGACGCCGGGCGCGGGCTTGCCGGCGGCCAGGCCGGGGGCGGCCGCGGCCAGGGTGGCGACGAGCGCGACGGCCGTCGTCGCCGCGACGCGTGCTGCGCGCCGGCGATGGGTACGAACGGGGTTCCTCACGGAGACGCCTCCTTGCGTGCACCGGGCGACGGCAGCGGGGGTGCCCCGTCGCGGAATGGTCACACCGTACGGACCGGACAAAGCATGAGACAAGACTCAAACAGAAACTGGAAGAACTTGCGCATTCAGCCGCAAATGACTGACGTCGACGGACGCTGAGGCCGCCGCGTCCCCGACATCGGACGCCCCGCCGTCCACGCCGGCTCGGGTCGCGGGTTCCTCGTCGAACCGCCTGCTGCAACCCGCGATCCGACGAGCAACCCGCGAGTCGACGGGCGCATCGCGCCGACCAGCGTCAGCCCAGGACCGACACCACGCCCGCGGCGTCCGACCCCACCAGGTGCCGCCCGACCTGCCGGAGCGAGAGCAGGCCGACGGGGGTGCCGACCTGCGTCACGCCCTGCCCGGCGGCGGCGTCGATGCCGATCAGGCGCGCAGGGTCGGATGGCGCCCCGAGCACCACGGTGAAGTAGCGCGGCCCGTCGGTCATGGGGGTCATCGCGAGCGCGTCGCGCTGCACCGCCGCGCGGTGACGGACCTTCCCGGAGTGCGCATCGATCTCGACGACCAGGTCCTGCGACGACGAGCTCACGATCCGCCCGTCGCGCACCAGGTACGCGCCCGACAGCGCCAGCGGCACGCGCCACAGCAGCCGCCCGGTCGCCGCGTCGTACCCGCGGGACTCGCGGTCCGCGGTCACCACGACACCCGCGGCAGACCCGTCGTCGACCTGCGGCACCATCACGGTTCCGGCGACGGCCACGGGTTCCCGCCCGGCCGCGTAGACCCGGCTGCGCACCTTGCCGCCCACGCTCGTCGAGGTGACGATCAGGTCGCCCACAGCGGCGGTGGTCGTCGACCCGTCCACCGCCGCGACCACACGGCCGTCCGACGCGAGGACGGTGGTCCAGCCGTCGGTCGAGGCCCCGACGGCGACCTGTCCACCCGCCGCGAGCAGGCGCGCGCCTGCTCCGCACCGCACGACGGTCACCCACCGCGACGTGCCGTCGACGACCGCCCGCACGGCGCAGGTCCCGTTGTCCGTCCGCGCGGCCAGGTAGGTCGTCGCGCCGTCGACCGCGAGCGCGTCGGTCCGCGGCACGGCGACGCTCGCGAGCACCGACCCGTCGGCCGCGTCGACGGTCACGAGCCGCGCCGCCTGCGCGGAGAACGGGACCGCGCACACCAGCGCCGTCCCGGTGCCGACCGCGTCGGCGGCCGTCCGGGCATCGGTCCGGGCAGCCGTCGACGAAGGGCTCGCGGTCGGCGTCGTCGCGCGCGTCCCGACGCACACGGGAGACGCGGCGGACGCCCGCGCGTCCGACGCGGCCTGCAGGGCGGTGGCCCAGCGCACCGCGCCGGTGCCGGTGTCGAGCGCCAGGGCGTCGAAGCTTCCGTCGCCCATGCGCCGGGCGCCGACGAACGCGCCGCCGACCTCGAAGCCGGCGGCCACCACCGGCTGGTCCTGCGTGGACACCTCCCAGCGCACGTCGAGCCGCTCGGGAACCGGCGCGATCGTGCCGGGCAGCGACGCGAGGAACGCGTCGTGCCGCCGTGCCCGGGCGTCGAGGATCGCCTGGGCCGCCACGACCAGCCCGACGACGAGCACCGGGACGGGCCACCACCGCCGCCAGACTCCCCCGTGGCGCCGGGCAGCGCGACGAGCCTCGTCGGGCGCCTCCTCGACGAGCTCGACCTCACGCACCCCGCCGTGCACGTTCCGACCGTATCCCCGCGCACGGGCGGGGGCCGGTCCAGGACGGACCGGCCCCCGAACGAGCGGGGTGAATCAGCGGATCAGCCCAGGCCCCCCTTCATGGCGGAGATGAGCTCACCGTTCGACGTGTCGCCGGACAGCTCCCAGAAGAACGCGCCGCCCAGGCCCTTGGCGTTGGCCCACGCCATCTTGCTGCCGATGGTCGCGGGGGTGTCGTAGCTCCACCACTCGCTGCCGCACTTGGCGTAGGCGGTGCCGCCGACGGTGCCCGTGGCGGGGCACTTGGTCTTGAGGACCTTGTAGTCCTCGATGCCCTGCTCGTAGGTGCCGGGGGCCGGTCCGGTGGCGGTGCCGCCGGGTGCGGCCTGCGTGACGCCGGTCCAGCCGCGGCCGTAGAAGCCGACACCCAGCAGGATCTTGTTGGCCGGCACGCCCTTGGCGATGAACTTGTTGATCGCGTCCTCGGCGTTGAAGCCCTGCTGCGGGATGCCCGGGTAGGACGTCAGCGGCGCGTTCGGGGCCGTGGGGCCCTGCGCGTTCCACGCGCCGAAGTAGTCGTACGTCATGGGCATCAGCCAGCTCAGCTTCTGCGTGGCCGTGGCGTAGTCGGTCGCGTCGATCTTGCCGCCGTTGCTGCCGTCGGCCGTGACCGCGGCGGTGATCAGGAAGCTGGAGCCGAACTTGTTGCGCAGCGCCGTGATGACGTTGTTGAACGCGTTCGGGCCGCTCGAGTCGCACGACAGGCCGCACGCGTTCGGGTACTCCCAGTCGATGTCGATGCCGTCCCACAGACCGGCCCAGCGCGGGTCGTTGAGCAGGTCGTAGCAGGACTGCGCGAAGGCCGTCGGGTTGGCTGCCGCCTGCGTGAAGCCGGCCGACCAGGTCCAACCGCCGAACGACCAGATCACCTTGAGGTTCGGGTTGGCCGCCTTGAGCTTCTTGAGCTGATTGAAGTTGCCGCGCAGCGGCTGGTCCCAGGTGTCGGCGACGCCGTCGACGCTCTGGTCGGCCGTGTACGCCTTGTCGTAGTCCGCGTAGGAGTCACCGATCGAGCACTTGCCGCCCGTGGTGTTGCCGAACGCGTACAGGATGTGGGTCAGCTTCGAGGCGCTGCCCGAGGTCTTGATGTTGTTGACCTGGTAGTTGCGGCCGTAGACGCCCCACTCGGCGAAGTAGCCGACGAGCTTCTTGCCGCCCACCGGCGGGGTCGTCGGGGAGACCGTCGGGGTGGGCGTCGGCGTCGGCGTGGTGGTCGGCGTCGGCGTGGTGGTCGGCGTCGTCGTGGGGGTCGGTGTCGTCGTGGGCGTGGTCGGCGGGGTCGTCGGCGTGCCGCCGGTACACGTCGCACCGTTGATCGTGCAGCTCGTCGGCTGCGCGAACGGGCCCGAGCCCACGTAGCCCCAGCTCTGCGACGCGCCGGGAGCGAACGGTCCGGCCCAGGACTTGGACGTGACCTTGTAGTGGTTGCCGGTCTTCACGACGTCGGCGTCCCAGCTGCTGGTGATCGCGGTGCCGGCCGGGAGGTCGAACTCGAGCGTCCAGCTCGCGGCGGTCGTCGTCGACCCGTTGGTGACCTTGACCGAGGCCTGGTGGCCCGTGCCCCAGTCGCCGGTCGAGGTGAACGTGGCCGTGAAGGATCCGGCCGCGTTGGCGGTCGCGGGGACGACGGCGGCCAGGACGGCTACCAGTCCCGCGGCTGCGAGCGACGCGACCGCGGCGTTGCGGCGACGTCCTCGCGTCGGGGTGTTCGGGGTGTCTCCAGCCGCTCGTGCGGCTCGTCTCGCGAAGTGCATCCGTGCCTCCGTGGTGACGCTATTTGTGAGGGGTGTTTTGTAAGGATCGATTACTAATCCTTGACTTGTGACACTAGCCAGACCGGGTGAAATCGGTCAACAGTTCGGGTGGAATTCGGACAGAAAGGGTGGTGGCGTCCACCTGCCCGACGAGCACCGCTCGACAACCCTCGCCGCGCGCGGCAGTCGACCGCCGCGTACGCTCGCACGAGGCGCTCGCGAACCGCGAGAGATCAGACGCCACAGCGCTGACCAGCGTGGACATGGCGGCCGGGGGCTATCAGGAGGGCCAGATGGCACGCGACGACGACACCACCCGGGCGGCCACCGACGCGCCGCTCATCACCCCCGCAGACGTCCCCGGGACCCCGGAGCCTGCGGTCGAACCCGAGACGGCCGACGCGCAGCCCGACACGACGCCGGCCGACGACGCGACGCCGAGGTCCGGCAAGCCCGAGCCGACGCCGACCGCGGTCAAACCCGCCCGCAGCCGAACGGGCGCGGTCTGGGTGGGGATCGTGGTCGGGGCGCTCGTGATGATCGCGCTCATCATCTTCATGCTCCAGAACACCGACGAGGTCGAGGTCCACTTCCTGGGCTGGACCGGCACGGCGCCGCTCGCGATCGCGCTCCTCATCGCGGGCGTCGGCGTCGGGTTGATCGCGCTCGTCGTCGGGACCCTGCGCATCGCCCAGCTCAGGCGCCGGCTCGGAGCGGCACGCAAGGCCGCGGCGCCGCCGGCCTGACCCGCGTGACCAGCGAATACGTCATCGTCGACGGCCCTCCCGGCGCCGACGACTACGCCCGCCTGCGCCGCGAGGCGGGCCTGTCCCCCGTGTCGCCCGAGCAGGCCGCGCGCGCCGTCGTCGGCGGGTGGTTCGCGTGCCACGTGGTGCACGCGGCCTCCCACGAGACGCCCGACGAGGTCGTCGCCATGGGCCGCGTCATCGGCGACGGCGCCTGGTACTTCCACGTCGTCGACATGGCCGTGCTTCCCGAGCACCAGCGGCGCGGGCTCGGCGACGCGGTCCTGACCCGGCTGCTGCGCGAGATCCGTACCCAGGCGCCGCCGCACGCGTGGGTCAACCTGCTGGCCGACGCCCCCGGCCGCCGCCTGTACGCACGGCACGGCTTCACGGAGACGGCCCCGGACTCGCTGGGCATGGCCGTGCGCCTGACCTGAGGCGCACAGCGCGGGCACAGGATTTCACCCGCTCGCCATGCCCCCGCCGGTCCGGTTTCACCCGGATGTCCGACGAGCCCCGTTCGCTCGTCGGCGTGAGAACACCACGCGCGATCGCGCTCGCACTCGTCACCGCCACCCTCACCGCAACCCTGGCCACGTCGGCCGGGGCCGCCACAGTGCCCACCAGCGGCGCCTCGCCGCACGCCGGCCCGACCAAGGGCCCGCAGCTCGTCGCCCGGGCGTCGCTGTCCGCCGACTACCTGGCCGCCGGGCCGTCGTCGGGCGCCCAGGCCACGCCCGCGAACGGCCGCACGGGGCCGTTCCCCGGCCAGGTCATCCCGGGCTTCTCCGCGGCCGTCGACAACCACGACGGCACGTTCTGGGCCATGCCGGACAACGGTTTCGGCGCCAAGGCCAACTCGGCCGACTTCCTGCTGCGTATCTACCGCGTGACCCCCGCGTGGAAGACGGCGCAGGGCGGGGCGGGCGAGCTCAAGGTCGGCTCGTTCCTCCAGCTCCGCGACCCGAAGCACAAGATCGACTTCCCGCTCACGCGCGCCGACCGCGTGCTGACCGGCGCCGACTTCGACATCGAGTCCCTGGTCCGCCAGCCCGACGGGACCTTCTGGATCGGCGAGGAGTTCGGCCCGTTCCTGCTGCACGTCGACGCGAAGGGCGTGCTGCTGCAGGCGCCCGTGCCGTTCGTCGGCGGCAAGTCGCCGGACAACCCGTACCTGGCGGCCGGCGAGAAGAACACGGTGCCGCGCAGCCGCGGTTTCGAGGCGCTCGCCGCGTCGAAGAACGGCCGGTGGCTGTACCCGATCGTGGAGGGCGCGTTCACCGACGACCCGGTGCTGCGCCGGCGGTGGATCTACGAGTTCGACACGAGGAAGAACGAGTACACGGGCAAGCGCTGGGCCTACCAGACCGGCCAGGACGCCAACGACGTCGGCGACGCGCAGCTGGTCGGCACGGACCGGCTCTGGCTCATCGAGCGCGACGACTTCGACGGACCCGCCTCGGTGACCAAGCGCGTCTACGAGGTCGACCTGTCCCGGCGCGACGCGGACGGGTTCGTCCCCAAGACGCTGGTGCTCGACGCGCTGCGCATCGCGAACCCGAGGAAGATCGGGGCCGGCACCGGCTACGGCACGGGCGACGCGTTCAGCTTCCCGGTCCAGTCGTTCGAGACGATCGTGCCGCTGGGTGGTGACAGGCTGCTGCTGGCCAACGACAACAACTACCCAGGCAACAGCGCCCGCAACCCGGGGACGCCCGACGACACGGAGATGGCGATCGTGGCCCTGCACGAGGCCCCGCTCCTCGCGACCGGCGACGCGACCGTCATCGGCCACCGCGGCGCATCGGGCTACCGGCCGGAGCACACGCTCGCGTCCTACGAGACGGCCATCGCGCTCTGCGCGGACTACATCGAGCCGGACCTGGTGAGCACCAAGGACCACGTCCTCGTCGCGCGGCACGAGAACGAGATCGGCGGCACGACGAACGTCGCCGACCACCCCGAGTTCGCGGCGCGGAAGACGACGAAGACGATCGACGGACGCGCGGTGACCGGCTGGTTCACGGAGGACTTCACGCTCGCCGAGCTCAAGACCCTGCGGGCCAAGGAGCGCCTCCCGCAGGTGCGGCCGGCCAACACCGCCTTCGACGGCAAGTACCAGATCCCGACGTTCGACGAGGTGCTGGACCTGGCCCGGCACTCGCGCACCTGCAGCGGCAAGCCCGTGGGCGTCTACCCGGAGACCAAGCACCCGACGTACTTCGACTCGATCGGGCTCTCGCTCGAGGAGCCGCTGCTCGCCCAGTTGAAGGTCAACGGGTTCACCGGCAAGAACGCGCCGGTGTTCATCCAGAGCTTCGAGACGAGCAACCTGCGCGAGCTCGCGACGAGGACGAAGCTGCCGCTCGTGCAGCTCGTCGACTGCTCGGGCGCGCCCTACGACCTCGTCGCCGCCGGGGACACCCGCACGTACGCGGACCTCGTCACGAAGGCGGGCCTGAAGGACATCGCGACGTACGCCGACGGGCTCGGTGCCTGCAAGGACGTGCTCATCCCCCGCGACTCCCTCGGGAACCTGCTGTCCCCCACGCCCGTGATCAAGCAGGCCCACAGGGCCGGGCTGGTCGTGCACGCGTGGACGTTCCGCCGCGAGAACCAGTTCCTGCCGGCGCAGTTCCGGCTGAGCTCCGACCCCAACGGGATCGGTGACCTGGAGGGCGAGATCCGCACCTTCGTCGCCGCCGGTCTGGACGGCCTGTTCACGGACAACGCTGACGTCGGCGTCGCGGCCACCCGCTGACGGTCGCTCGCCCGGCTCGTGGGTAGCGTTCTTCCCGCTCAGCGGGCGGAACGCTACCCACGACACCGCCCGGCGGCGCTGCGTCGCCGCCCGCACATCCCGTACGGTCGTCGCGTGCAGCGCTCGCGCCCGGTCCTCGCCCTGGTGGCGGTGGTCGTCGTGGCCGCTGGGCTGTCGGTGGCGCACTGGGGCTCCGCTCCCTGGGCCGACCCCGTCGGCGACGCGCTGTACGCCGCACTCGTCTACGTGCTCGTGCTCCTGGTGGCACCGCGCCTCAACCCCGCCTACGCGGCGACGCTCACGGCGGGCATCTGTGCGGCGGTCGAGCTCTTCCAGCTCACGGGTCTGGCCGACGACGCCGTCGACCGGTTCTCGCCGCTGCGCTTCGTCCTCGGCACCACGTTCTCGACCGTCGACCTGTTCGTGTACGTCGGTGCCGCGGCGATCGCGGCGGCGGTCGACCACGCCGTCGTGGGGCGCGCGGCGGACGTGCGCCGCTGACGTCCCTTCGGACGCCCACGGGTGCAGGGAGGGGCCTGCACCCGTGCGCGCGTTCCGGACGCAGCCGTCACGTGTCCGCCGACGACCCCCTCACCACGCACGAGGCGTTGTTCTCCCAGCCCCAGCCGTCACCGTCCGGGTCCACCGACGCGCTCGAGCAGTACGGGTAGCCGTTGGCCGCCGTGCTCGACGAGCCCGCGGAGCCGGTGTCGGCCGACGAGCCCTTCACGACGCAGGATGCGCTGTTCTCCCAACCCCAGCCGTCACCGTCCGGGTCGACCGAGCTGCTCGAGCAGTACGGGTACCCGTTCGCGGCCGTGCCGGTCGTGCTCCCGCCCGACGACCCACCCGACGAGGAGCCGGAGCCGGTGTCGGCCGACGAGCCCTTCACGACGCAGGATGCGCTGTTCTCCCAGCCCCAGCCGTCACCGTCCGGATCGACCGAGCTGCTCGAGCAGTACGGGTACCCGTTCGCGGCCGTGCCGGACGTACTCCCGCCCGACGACCCGCCCGACGAGCCACCGGAGCTGCTGCCGCCGCTGTACACCGTCGCCACCGCGGCCGCGCGCGCCTTGAGGCCGTCGGTGCCGTTGATGAACCGCCGGCCCCACGTCGTGAGCGAGCTCGCATTGAAGCCGTTCGTCATGTCGAGGTACTCGACGCCGCTGCCGTTCCCCGACCAGGACCAGCCCAGCATCCCGACGCCCTGCGAGCGCGTGTAGGACATGATCGTGTCCTCGTCGGGGTCGCCGTCGGAGTGGTGGTCGCCGAACTCCCCGACCATGAGCGGCAGGCTCTTGCTGCGGAACGCGTCGATGTAGGCCTTGACCTCGGCGGACGTGTCGAAGACGCCGTACATGTGGATGCTGAACACGGTGTTGGAGTCCGCCGCGGCGACGGCCGCCGCGTTGTCCCGCATCGTGAAGCTCCAGTCCTGGCCCCAGTTGGGGGCGTCGACGACGAGCGTGTGCTTGAGGCCGGCCGCACGCAGCGTGCTGATCGCGGCGATGGTGTCCGACTTCCACGCCGAGTAGCCGCTGTTGCCGAACGGCTCGTTGCCGATGTTGATCATCACGTAGGCCTCCTGGCCCACGAGCGCCGACTTGATGCTGGTCCAGTAGGACGCGGCCTTCGCGAGCGATGAGGCGCTGCCGTCCTCACCGTAGCCCGTGGTGTCGTGGTCCTCGAGGATGCAGACGAGCTGGTTGGCCTTGCACAGCGAGATCACGTTGCTGACGTCCGAGGCGGAGCTGGTGCCGTACCGGCCGCCCGACAGGACGACGCGGACGGTGTTGGCGCCGGCCGCACGGATCGCGGCGAACGAGCTCGTCTGCGTCGGGTACCACGCGTGGGCGTGGTTGATGCCCTGGGGTACGAACTGCGTGCCGTTCGCGTCGTAGATGCGTCCGCCGCTGACCGAGAACCCGTCGGTCGTCGCCGCCTGCGCGGGGACGACGGCCGCGGCGACGGCGAGCGCCGCTCCGGCGAGGAGCGCGAGCGTTCGTCTCAGATGCATGGGTGTGCCTCCCGGTGGCGGACGCCGTTGCCCGCCTCGTTGGTTGCTTGACCGACGCGGTGCCGGCCCGGCGCTCCGATGCGCCTGCATTCTTTGTTAACTAACGGAAGAATGCGACACCACGGTACGGATCGGACGTGACGCGGGCCAGGACTCGGCCGGGAACCGCCACGACGCAGACGGCATCCGTCGAAGCGCATCCCGCGCACTCGTCGGACGACGCGTCCGCAGGTCAGGGGGTGCGGACGCCAGTCGCCTCGGTCGTCAGGTCCGGCCCCAACTCCGAACCGCTTCGATCCACATGCCGGACAGGGTCCCCGACCGTTTGCGGCAGTCCGCCCCCGCTCGGCCGAGACGACGGCGGTCGCCGCCGGGTCAGTCCTCGCCGGTGACGTGAGGACCGCCCGCGTCGGGCCCCTCGATCGTGACCGTCGCGCCAGGGACCGGGGCAACGAAGCAGCTCTCGCCCGCGCAGACGTCGACGGTGACGTCCACCGCGACGGATCCCGTGCCGGCTCCGTCCGACGAGCACCCGGCCACGGTCGCGACCACGAAGGCGGCGGCGCCGAACCGCCGCACGGCTGCGCCAGCCACCGGTTGTCCCCTTCGTCGGCCGAACCTGCTGGCGCCGAACCCAGCAGCGCCCCACCGGATGCCGGATGTGCGTGGCGGGGTGAGACTCGGTCAGGCCCGCTCGCCCGGGCTGTGCCCAGTCAAGGAGCTGTCTGTGAAGCGTGCCGGCCAGGTGGCCGCCGGGTTGGCCGCGAGCGTCGCGGCGCTGGCGGCCCGGGACCTCGTCCAGAAGAAGCACTCGGTCCTGCGGACGTACCCGGTGGTCGGGCATCTGCGCTACCTGATGGAGGAGCTGCGCCCGGAGCTGCAGCAGTACTTCGTCGAGCGGAACTGGGACGGTCGCCCGTTCGACCGTGACATCCGCTCCCTGATCTACGAACGCGCCAAGGGCACCAACGAGGAGCAGCCGTTCGGCACGGAGCGCGACGTCAACGAGATCGGGTACGAGTACCTGGTCCACTCGGCGCTGCCGGTACCGCAGCCGAAGGAGCCGCACCGCGTCGTCGTCGGCGGCCCCGACTGCGCGAAGCCCTACTCGATGGCACTCGTCAACGTCTCGGCGATGAGCTTCGGCGCACTGTCGTCGAACGCGATCATGGCGCTCAACAAGGGCGCGGCGATGGGCGGCTTCGCGCACGACACGGGTGAGGGCGGCTTGTCGCCGTACCACCTGGAGCACGGCGGCGACCTGGTCTGGGAGCTCGGCTCGGGGTACTTCGGGGCTCGTACGAAGGACGGCGACTTCGACCCGGACCTGTTCGCGGACAAGGCCGCTCACCAGAGTGTGAAGTGCGTGTCGCTCAAGCTGAGCCAGGGCGCCAAACCGGGCATCGGCGGTGTGCTGCCGGCCGCGAAGGTGACCAAGGAGATCGCGGAGATCCGCGGCGTGCCGCAGGGCGAGAAGTGCGTCAGCCCGCCCACGCACACGGTGTTCAGCACGCCCGTGGAGCTGATCGAGTTCCTGGCGCGGATGCGTGAGCTGGCGGGCGGCAAGCCGGTCGGGTTCAAGCTGTGCGTCGGCTCGCGGATGGACGTGCTGGCCATCTGCAAGGCGATCCTGGCCGTCGGCACGGCCCCGGACTTCATCATCGTGGACGGCTCCGAGGGCGGGACCGGCGCGGCGCCGCTGGAGTTCGAGGACCACGTCGGCATGCCGCTGACGCACGGACTCATGACGGTGCACAACGCGCTCGTCGGCGCGGGCCTGCGCGACCGCATCCGGGTGGGCGCGTCCGGCAAGGTCGCGGCCGGTAACGACGTCGTCAAGCGCATCATCCAGGGCGCGGACTACACCAACTCGGCGCGCGCCATGATGATGGCTGCGGGCTGCATCCAGGCGCAGAAGTGCCACACGGACAAGTGCCCGACGGGCGTCGCGACGCAGAGCCACGTCCGGGGTCGGGTGCTCGACGTCGGCGACAAGAGCCAGCGCGTGCAGCGCTACCAGAAGGCGACGGTCGACGAGGCCGTCAAGATCATGGCCGCCATGGGCGCCCGCACGCCGCGCGACCTGTCCCCCCACCAGCTCCGCATCAACGTCTCGGCCACGCGCGCCGAGTCGTACGCGTCGCTGTTCGACTGGCTGCGCCCCGGCGAGCTGCTCGACGAAGCCCCGCAGAGCTGGGCGTTCGACTGGGCGACCGCCAGCGCCGACACCTTCCACCCCCGCATCGAGGACCAGCACAGCAGGAGGACCACCGCATGACGACCGTCGCCGAGTCCATCATCGAGTCGCTGGTCGCCGGCGGCGTCCGTCAGGTGTGGGGTGTCGTGGGCGACGCCCTCAACCCGCTCACCGACGCGATCCGGCGCGACGAGCGCATCGAGTGGGTCGGCGTGCGGCACGAGGAGGCGGCAGCCTTCGCGGTGAGCGCGCAGGCCCAGCTCACGGGCACGATCGGTGTCTGCATGGGAACCGTCGGCCCGGGCTCGATCCACCTGCTCAACGGTCTATACGACGCGAAGAAGTCGCACGCACCGCTGCTGGCGATCTGCGGTCAGGTGCCCAGCGAGGAGATCGGCACCGACTTCTTCCAGGAGGTCGACAACGACGTCCTGTTCTCCGACGTCTCCGTCTTCGCGCGCACCCTCACGGCGCCCGCGCAGCTCCCGCACCTGCTCGAGCAGGCCGTGAACGCGGCCTACGCACAGCAGGGCGTGGCCGTCCTGACCATCCCCGGCGACATCGGCGAGCTCGACGTCCCGAAGGGCACGGTGGCCCGGTTCGCGCCGCGCGGCACGGCGGGTGCGGCGCCCGACGACCAGGTCGCCGCGGCCGTCGCCGCGCTCGCCGAGGGCAAGGTCACGCTGCTCGTCGGGTGCGGGGCGCGGGACGCGCGGACCGAGGTGCTCGCCCTGGCCGAGGCGCTGCAGGCCCCCATGGTGCTGACGCTCAAGGCCAAGGAGGGCCTCGAACGGGACAACCGCTTCCAGGTCGGCCAGTCGGGCCTCATCGGCAACCCGGCCGCAGCCGGAGCCATGGACGCCTGCGACGTGCTGTTCCTGGTGGGCACCGACTTCCCGTACCGCGACTGGTACCCGGCCGGGAAGACGGTCATCCAGCTCGACGCCCGCGGCGAGCACATCGGCCGCCGCACGTCGGTCGACCACGCGCTCGTCGGCGACGCCGGCGCGACGCTGCGCGCACTGCTCCCCCGGCTCACCGCGCGGGAGGACACGGGCCACCTCGACGACGCGGTCGACGCCTTCACGTCGTGGCACGAGCGGCAGGCGTCGCTCCTCGACCCCGACCACGACGACTCGCTCGTCGGCCGCGTGCGTGCCGTCTTCGACAACCCCGACGACCGCATCCGCCCCGAGGCCGTCGCCGCGGCCGTCGACCGGCTCGCACCGGACGACGCCATCTTCACCAGCGACACCGGCATGTCGACGGCCTGGCTCGCGCGGTTCGTCACGATGCGCGGCCTGCGCCGGCTGATCGGCTCGTACAACCTCGGCTCGATGGCCAACGCGATGCCGCAGGCGCTGGGCGCACAGGCGCTCGACCGGGAGCGGTCCGTGGTCGCGTTCAGCGGCGACGGCGGCCTGATGATGCTGCTGGGCGACCTGCGCACCGCGGTGACGTACCGCCTCCCCGTCCGCGTGGTCGTCTTCGACAACGGCCGCCTGGGCATGGTCAAGCTCGAGCAGGAGCAGGGTGGGCTGCCCGAGTTCGGCACCGAGCTCGACAACCCCGACATCGCCGCGGTCGCCGCCGCGATGGGCCTGGCGTCGCGTCGTGTCACCGATCCGGACGCGCTCGACGACGCCGTCGCGTGGGCGTTCAGCATCGACGGTCCCGTCCTGCTCGACGTCGTCACGAACCCCGACGAGATCGCACTCCCACCCAAGGCCAAGCTCAGCCAGGGCTGGGGCTTCGCGATCGCCAAGTCCAAGGAGATCCTGGAGAGCCGCTGACGGCCGTCAGACGCGGACTCCCGGCGCGCGGGCGTGGGCCGGGGCCGCGCACTCCAGGCGCAGGAGCGTGCCGGCCCAGCCGCCGGTGAGGACGTCGACGGGGTCGCCGGGCGACGCGGAGCCCAGCTCGTCGGCGAGGCGGCGGGCGTCGGCGAGCGCGCCCGCCCGGCCCGTGCGTGTGTGGCGGGCCAGGGCGTGGTGGGCGCGCGCGACCGGGGTGCCCGGTGGTGGGGCAGGCAGTGCCGCGTGGCCGCAGCGGGCCGACCACAGGAGCGCGAGGTCGTGCGCCAGCGCGTCGCCGGTGAGGGTCGCGACGCGTTCGAGCAGCCAGGCGACGTGCGCGGCGCGGTCGTCGTCCGCGGCGGCCCAGGTTGCACCGTCGGTGTCGAGGCCCATGACCAGCGCGGTCACGTCGGGGACCGGCGGAGGCGGTACGGGCGGGACGTCGAGCGCCACGGTCAGCGCGTCGCGGAACGTGCGCATCGACCCGTAGCGGCGGCTCGGGTCGACGGCCAGCGCGCGGCGCAGCACGCGTTCGACGGCCGGACGAGGCTGGGCTCTCAGCGCGACGAAGGGCCGAGGGCGCCCGGTCGCGATGAGACGCAGCGCCTCGAGGCGTTCGCACTCGAGGTCCAGCGGCGGGGCACCGGCGAGCAGCGTGAAGACGAGGACAGCGACCGAGTACTGCTCGGCGGCCGCGTCGAGGGGCGCCGCGGCCCCGTCACGACGCAGGGCGTCGGCAGCCTGCGGGTCCAGGTACTCGCCGCCGGCCGTCCGGGGGGCGGCGGCGCCGTCGACGACCGCCAGCCCGAAGTCGATGAGGGTCACCCGCCCGTCGGCGTCGACGAGCACGTTGCCCGGGTGGACGTCGCCGTGCAGCACGCCCAGCGCGTGCAGGTGGGCGTAGGCGTCGACGACGCGCGCCGCGAGGTGGTCCCGGCCCGCGTCGTCCGCCGCGAGCGCGGCCAGGTCGGCCGGGTCACCGTCGACCTCGTCGAGCACGAGCGTCCCGCCGGCGGGCGTGGGCTCCGCCCACAGCAGCCGGGGCGCGACGATGCCGGACACCCGCTCGAGGGCAGCCAGCTCACGCGCGACGAGACCGGCCCCGTGCCCTTCGTCGGCCACGACCTTGACCACCGCCCGAGCCCCGCCGGGCAGCACCGCCCGCCACACCTCGCTGTCCGTCAGGACGCGCACGGGTTCGGTCAGGCGCACGGGCCCGACGACGTCGTCGACCTGGTGCCGAGCCTGCAGCGCGTCGCTCGTCGCGCCGTCGGCGACCACCAGGACGTCCGAGCGGGTCAGGGCGACGAGCACACCGAACGCCTCGTCGAGCGTCGCCATGGGGTCGACTCCCGCGGCCGAGCTGTAGGCGAGGACGGCGTCGACGAGGGTCGCGGGCTCGCGGAAGCACGCGAGCAGCGCCGTCGCGTCGCCGGACAGCAGCTGCGGAGGCACCCGGCTGCCGCGCCGGGCGACGAGCACCTCGCCCGGTGAGTCCATCGGCACCTGCTCCACGTCGGGGTGCAGGACGTAGCGGAGCTGGTCGACGCTCACGCCGGCACCCGCTGACCGGGGTACCAGGTGACGACGTCGAGGTCGGCGGCCAGCGACGCCAGCGCGTCGGCCGCGACCCGCTGCGCCGTCGCCGTCGGGTCCGCGGCGCGGGCGTCCGCCAGTGCCAGCGCGACCGCGCGGCACACCACGGCCCGCCAACTCTGACCGCCGTGGTCCTGGCCGCGGGAGACGATGCCGGTCGGTCCCACCTGCCCGCTGAACAGCACCCCGTGCGCGGGCAGGTCGGCGAGCTCGTCGGCCAGTGCCTGCGCGACGGCGTCCGCACCGTGCGCGGACGGCAGGTACAGCACCACCTTGTCGGCGCGGTGCAGGCCGGCCGGGTCCGCCCCGACCTTCCACGACGGGACGCCGAGGCGGGTCGCGACGGCGACGACGCGCTCCAGCGCGACCGCGACCACGGGCGTCCTCGGGCTGACGTAGACCTTGTGGACGAGGACCGCGGGGTCGGCGTCGTCGGCCGTCCAGCCATCCCAGTGCGCGGTGCGGGACCGCCGGTGCGCGGCGAGCGCGGAGCGGTGCGGCCGCACGGCGCGGTCGACGAGCGCGCCCGCCCAGCGCGCGTCGGTGCGCGGGTGCGCGGCGGTGCCGCCCGCGCGGTAGAGGAAGCCCGTGAGCTCGTCGGGCGCTGAGCTGGCGGACAGGTACGCGGACAGCGCGGCGGCCCGGCCGACCGCGAGCGCGGTCAGCCGGGCCAGTCGTCCGTCGGTCTCGACGGGCACTGGTCAGCCCTTGACGGCGGACGCCACGTAGGCGACGTCCTCGGCCGAGGCCTGCAGCCCCTCGATCTCCCGTTCGACGACCTTCAGCGTCACGGCGAGCGACTCGCGCACCTGCTGCAGGTCGGCCTCGTCGAGCCTGCCGACGGGGAACACGATCGGGGTGATCGGCGTCGGGATGGTGTACAGCGTGGTGTCGTCGGCGGGCAGGAAGACCCCGCCCCCACCGCCACCGGCCGCACGCGTCTGCAGGCGTGCGATCTGCGGCGACAGCGCGGCGACACGGATGATCGGCGACGTCTCCGGGACCGTCGGCGGGTTGGTCAGCGGGTCGTGCCAGGTGAACTTCGGCAGCCTGCGGACGTACAGATCCTTGATGTAGAAGCCCATGTCTCCCCCTTGAGTGGTGCTCACCCGCACCGGCCGGTCCGGGCCGCGGCCCGCACAGGCCGCTCGATGGTCAGGGGGACGCGGGCCCGCGCCGAGATACCGCGGCCCGAGAACTCCACCCGCGGTGGAACGTGCGCAGAACGTGAACGCCGTGGTCGGGGAAGGAGAAAGCGCCTGGCAGGGAGGCACGCGGCGATACGGTTGCGCGATGGCGCGCGGAACGGCCCGCACGCCGCCGACCAGGGGGAACACGATGCGATCACGCCCAGTCCTACTGACCATGCTCGTCGCTGGGCTCGTCGCGGCCCCCCTGGGCACGGCGCCCGCGTCCGCCGTCGACTCGACGGAAACCATCTCGGGCCACGTGACGTTCGGGGGCAAGCCCGTGACCGGCGCGACCGTCGAGGTCAACGAGTGGTACGCCCAGGACCATGTCTGGGAGACGGTCTACCACGGCGCCACGGACTCCTCCGGCGCGTACTCGATCGAGGTGCAGCCCGGCTCCTACGAGGTCTCGGCCCAGACCGCATCCCCGAGCCCGTACCTGCGCACCGACGCCGGTGGCACGGTCCGCGACCCGATCGCGACGGTCTTCACGGTCAAGGCCGGCTCGCACCACACCGCCGACATCTCGATGCGTGCGGGGGCGCTCGCCACCGGGAAGGTCGTCGACAGCGCCGGCAAGCCGGTCAAGGGCGTCACGGTCGGCGCGATCAGCACCAACCGGTTCGGCTACACCGGGGCGAGGACCGACTCGACGGGCACGTACACGCTCGACGGGCTGGCGACCGGCCCGGCCACGCTCGAGGTCAGCGGCATGGGCGGCGTCGCCACGCCGCGCACGGTCTCGCTCACCGCGGGGACGACGACGACGATCCCGACGATCCGTCTCGCCAAGGCCGCGACCATCACCGGGCACATCAAGGCCAAGAGCCCGCGCAACCAGTACCTCACCCTCCTGGATGCGCACCACGACGAGGTCTGGAGCGGCTCCTCCGACTCGCACGGGAACGTGCAGATCGCCGGTTTGCGGGCGGGCGCGTACCGGTTGGTCCTGGACGCCACCAACCTCAGCAAGCGCGTGGTCGTCAAGGCCGGGAAGACGGCGTCGTTCGGCACGATCACGCGCGCCAACCGCAACTGGCTCCGCGGAACGGTCACCACGCCGTCCGGGAAGCCCGCAGCCCACTCGTACGTGCAGCTCACGGACACGTGGGGGACCTACGCCACCTCGGCGATGACGGACTCGAAGGGCCGGTTCACCGTGTTCGGCGTCCTGTCCGGCGCCGTCCGCGTCTACGCCTCGAACGCTGCGCAGGGGTACGCGCTCACCAGCGTCAGGACCACGGTTACGAAGGGCAAGGACAAGACCGGCGTCCGCATCAAGCTCACGACGGGCGGCACCCTCACGGGCGTCGTGAAGAACTCCGCCGGCGCGGCCGTCCCCGGGGTCGTCGTCGGAGTCGGCCCAGGCGCGGACGGCAGCGTCGTGACGGACAGCCACGGACGGTGGACGCTGCGCGGGGTCATCCCGGGCAAGCGCGCGGTCGACGTCTACGACCCGTACCCGGGCGGCTACCGCGACGTGTCCCGGACGGCGACGGCCGTGGCGGGCAAGACGGTCACGGTGTCCATCACGCTCCGCTGACCGACCGGTCAGGGCCGGGGGCCGCCGCCGAACAGGTACTTCAGCCACGCGACGAGGTCGCCGACGACGCCGCGGACCCAGTCGGTGAGCGTCTGTGCGGTGACGGGTGCCGAGGTGACCGTCACCGTCTCGGAGGCGGTCGCCGTGACCGCGACGGACAGGTGGTGGCCGGCGTCGGCCTTCGCGACGACGTAGGTGCGGCCCTGCGCCTTCGCGATCGGCGTGCCGTCGCGCAGCCACTGGTACGTGAAGCGTGCATCCGTCGACCAGGTTCCGGGGCGGGCGGTCACGGGAGCGCCGACGACGGCGGTTCCGCTGATCGTCGGCGCGGTGACGTTGGTCAGCGGCTCGGTCACGGGCGGGAGGACCTCGATCGTCGTCGGGCTGTCGTTGCCCGTCAGCCGCGCACCCGAGTCGGCCGGTGCGACGCCGGTCAGCTCGTACAGGCCGTGCAGGTCGACGGAGCCGTCGGCGGCGATGGTCGGCGCGGTCGTCGTGTCGGTCGAGACGAACCAGGCGTCGGTGACGGTCGCCGGGCGCCCGTCGGAGGCGTCCTTCGTGGCGCCGTCGAAGTAGTTCGACGGGTCCGCCAGCAGCGACGCGTCGGACTGCTCGAGGCTCAGCACGTCGGCGTTCGGGTTCCGGTAGGAGAGCACCCCGCTCGCCCGGAAGTCCGTGGTGGCCGCGTTCGTCTCGAGACGGATGCCGCGGTCGTTGCCCACCGACGTCACGTCCTGCACCCGCACGTTCGGCCCCGAGTTCGAGGTTACGCCCGTGCCGAGGTTGCCGTAGCTGACCGCGTTGCGCAGCAGGTGGTCGCCGGGGATCGACTCCCCGCCCAGCTTGAACCCGTTGCCCTCACCGGTGCGGGTGTCGGCCGGGTCGGACAGGCGGCCGTTGTCGTAGGCGACGCTGTCCTCGATGACGACGGTCCCGATGCGCCCGGTCGTCGACTTGGCGTACAGGTCCCAGCCGTCGTCGATGTTGTGGTGGGAGATGTCGTGGCGGAACACGTTGCCCTCGCCGACCGTGAGCTTGGCGGCGAACCCGTCGGCGTCGTTGCCGCCCGGGTCGGCGTTGTCGTGCGAGACCGACGAGACGACGAGGTTGTGGGACGGCCACATCGACGGCGGCTCGTTCGACGAGCCCGAGATCTGGATGCCCGTGTCCTGGTTGTGGTGGGACTCGACGCGCTCGACGACGTTGTGGTGGCCCTCGATCAGCATGGGCTTGGCCTTGTCGCCCGAGCCCGTGATCTCCAGGTCGTAGACGTGCCACCAGTCGGCGCGCAGGTCGATGCCGCCGCTGGGTGACTGCGTCAGGTCGAGCACCGCGCGGTTGCCGGGCTCCGACATCACCGTGATGGGTGCTGCCTCGGTCCCGTCGTGGCCGCGGTCCGCGACGACGGCGCTCGTCGGCCGGTACGTCCCGCCGGCCAGGACGATCTGCTGCCCGGCCTGCGCGAACGCCACCGCCGTGTGCAGGTCGAGCGGCTTCGCGGCCGTGCCGTCACCGTCGGCCCGGCCGTCGGGCGTCACCCGGATCGACTGCCCCGGCGTGCCGAAGCGGCGGACCGTGAACGTCAGCGGCACGTCGACGGGGTCGGTGGACTCGACGGCCTCGTGGTCGCCGAGCTGCGGCTGGTCCGCATCGGGCAGGAGCCGGGCCGTGAAGGTGTTCTCCCCGTCCTCCAGCGTGAGCGGCACCAGCACGCGCTCCCCCGGCGCCAGCGCGACGTCCTCGACGACGACCTTCCCGTCGTCGTCGAGGACCTGCCCGGTGCCGTGCATGTTCGCGACGAGCGGCACCTGGATCTCGTTCTCGGGCGTCGTCGCCGTCACGTCCACGTCCAGGGTCGCCGGCACGTACGTCGTCGGCTGCTCCTGCGCCGGCTCGTCGTCGTCGGGCGCGATGGTCGTGAAGTCCCAGTCGGTGACCGTCACGACGATCTTGCGGGCCACCGCGAGCCCGACGTAGAACGTGTCGGCGTCCTGGTGGAGCAGCAGGTCCGGGTCGTAGTCGATGACCTCGACGTCGCCACCGTCGGCCGCATCGCGGTGCCAGATCGCGTGGAAGCCGGTGTTGGAACGGCGCAGGCTGAGCTCGTAGACGTCGCCCGTCGCGAACTTCAGCGGCGCGGCGTCCGGCCGGTAGTCGGGGTCGAAGACCCTCGAGCCGCTCGCGTCGCGCGCCCCGGCCGTCGCGTCGTTCGGGGCACCCGTGTAGCCGGAGACGAACCGCGCGCCCGGGGTGCCGTTGGTGATCGTCGCCGTCCCCTCGCCGTAGCGCGTGACGAGCGCGCCGGCGGAGTTGAAGTACCGGCTCGTGCCGTCGCCGGGGACCATGTCGTCCACCGCGAGGACGCCGAAGCCGGACTGGTTGTCCGCGGTCGCGGCGTCGTCGACGCGGAACGTGGCGTCGAGCGTGAAGTTCTCCGTGGCCGGGTCCACCTGCGTGTAGAAGTACTGGAACCCGTCCTCGGACGTCGCGAGCTTGGTCGAGCTCGCCTTGGCGTCGAACGTGATGGTCCCGTCGTCGTTGACCTTCACCGAGCCCCCGCTGTTGGCGTTGGACCCCACCTCCGTGGTCTTCCAGCGCTCGACCGCTGCGGCGACGGCCACCTCGTACGGCTCGCCCACGGCCTCGTCGTCCCCCCGGTGCGCGACGACGCGGACCTGGTAGGTGGCACCCGGCGACAGACCGGTGACGTCGGCCGTCGTGCCCGTCACGCGCTCGACGGCCGACGTGAAGTCGTCGTCGCCCGCGCTCGTCTGCACGTCGTACGTCTGCGCCTCCGGGACGGCGGTCCAGTCGACCGTGATCGTCGCCTTGCCGCCCGTGACGGCGGTGGTCAGCGCGCCCGTGACCTGCGGGGCCGCGAGCGGGAGGGCGAAGGAGAGAGCGGCGGAGCGGGCCGACGAGAGGGCGTCGGCCTCCCCGGACCGCGTGAGCTGGACCGCCACCTGGTAGCTGCCGGACGCGGGTGGGCTGAGCGCGATCTCGCCGGAGGCCCCGTCGGTCGCCGTGAACGCGCGGTCGACGACCGCGCCCGACGCGTCGTACAGCAACGCGTGCGCGATGTCGGCGCCGTCGTCGCCCAGCAGGCCGGTGTAGCGCACGACGAGCCGCGCCGGGTCGTCGGCGTCGACCGCGACCCCCTCCACGACCGGCGCCGCGACGTCCGCCCACGGCGCACGCTCGGGCACGCTCCCGTCGGTGATCTCGGCGTAGTAGACGTTAACGCCCGAGGAGGGGGACGCGATCCGGTACGTGCCGGCCGCGGGGGCGTCGAGGACCTGCGTCGCGACGGGCTGGTCCGGGTCGTCGGCGGCCGCGGGAACCGTGTCGACCACGGCGCCGGTCGCGTCGTACAGCGCGAGGGAACGGTCGGCCGTCGCGCTGCCGCTGCGGGCGTGGACCAGGACGTGCGCGGCGTCGTCGACGGTGAAGGCCAGTGACCGCGCCGTCGCGTCGCCCGTGCCGTTGAGCTTGATCCGCTGGGAGTACACGTCGCCGCGGTCGGAGGTCCGTGCGCTCGCGTCGACGCTCACGTTCTTCGCGGCCGACGCCGTGATCGTGAAGTCGCCGACGACGGTGCTCGTCGTGATGCTGCCGACCGCGAGGTCGTCGGCCGCCAGGGCCCCCTGCGGGCCGGCGGCGACTGCCGCGACGCTCCCCGAGATCGTGAGCGCCGCCGCCGTGAGCGCGGCCAGCGGCGTGCGGAATCGTGCACGGAGCGGTGCCATGGATCTCCCCGTCGAGATGGGTCGAGCGCGTCGTCGCGCCCGTCCGGAAACCGGTTTCCCGCACAGTACGGTCGTCCCAATCGTCCGTCAAGACCTTGGGAATCCGATTTCCGTGCGACTCGCTCGTCGCGCACCGGCGGCAGACGGGTGATTCACGCGGGCCGGGGGTGCCGGTCTCCGGGCACACCCTGCGACCATCGGGCCATGCCCGACGCCCTGCTCCCGACCGCCGGCTGGTACGCCGACGGCGTGACCCCGGGCGTCCTGCGCTGGTTCGACGGGACCGCGTGGACCGAGCAGACGATGCCGGCGCCCGCCCACGTCCCCGCCCGCGTCCCTGCCCGCCTCGGCGACACGAGCGACCCCGCCCGTGACGCCGCGCTCGAGTGGAGCCGGCTCGCCGAGGCCCGCCGCGTCCGGCGCGGTGCGATCGGCTGGTTCTGCACGGGCACCACCGCGCTGGCCGTCGCGGGCCTCGGCAGCCTGGCCATGGGCGGACCCGGCGACCTGTGGATCCTGGGCGCGATCGCCGGCGTCTTCTGCGTCGGCCGCGCGATCCGCGACTACCACCGTGCGGTCCACCGCGGCGCTCCGACGTACTCCGTCCCGGGCTTCGCGGTCGCGATGACCGCCCTCGTGCTGGCCGTCGGCGTGTTCGTCGCCGCCCCCGTCGAGGCAGCCCGCCAGGTCTCGCACCTGAGCCACGAGGTCAGCGACGTGACCGACGGGGACGTCCAGCAGCTGCTCCACCAGGTCGGGGTCTCCCCGTGAGAGCGCGGTGCGGCCGGCTCACCCCCGGCCGGCCGCACCGCTCCCCCTACTTCCTGACCGTGAAGCTCTTCGACGCCGCCGATCCCGTGCCGATCGACGTCACGGCCTTGACGTAGACCTTGTCGGTCCCCGCCCGCAGCTTGCTGCGCGGCACGCTCACCTGGTGGGTGCCCGCCTTCACCGTCTTGGTCCACAGAGTCTTCGAGCCCTTCTTCACCTTCACGACGTACGTCGTCACCGGTTTGCCGCCGTTGCTCTTCGGCGCCTTCCAGGTCACGGACCGCGTCTTTGCCTTGCTGCTGCCGTGCACGGCGAGCGACCGCACCTTGCCGGCCTTGGAGAACGTGGCCTTGAACGCCTTCGACGCGCTCGACCCGGACCCCACGGCGTTCACGGCGCGCACCGTGACGGTGTTGGTGCCGGGCGAGAGCGTCGCGCGGGCGACCTTCACCGACCGCGTGCCCGCCGAGACGTGCTTGGACAGCAGCGTCTTCGACCCGTGCTTCACCACGACCGTGTATCCGGTGACCGACTTCCCGCCGTTCGTGGCCGGCACCTGCCACGACACCGTGCGCGTCGCCGCCGTCGTCGACCCGCTGACGTTCAGCGCGCGGACCGCCGATGGCGCCCGGAACGGGACCAGCGGGGCGTACGTGTTGACCGCGGACCCATAGAGCTGCGCGACGACGACCGAGCGGTCCGCACCGAGCCGAAGCCCCATCGGATAGGTCAGCTGCGTACCCGAACCGACAAGCCGCCGGATCGGCGTCGCGTCCCCGTCGGCGCCCGGGCCGAAGACGACCACCATGTGCTTGTTGTACGACGAGGCGTAGACGTCACCCGAGCTGTCGACAGCGAGGCCCGTCACGTAGTCGAGGCCCGACGTGATGCCACCGATCTCTCGCACCGGCGCCACGTCGCCGCCGACGAAGGCCGAGAACACGAGGACGGAACCGTTGTTGCCGACGTAGAGCGAACCGTCCGGACGAAGCTCGAGCGAGTACGGCGACGTGATCCGGGTCGACGGACCGACCAGTCGCTTGCGGGGCGCCACGTTGCCCGACGCGGTCGGCGCGAACTCCACGATCGCCCTCGCGGAGATGTCCGAGACGACGATCGCACCCTGGGGCGTGAGCTGAAGACCCACCGGCGCCCCCAGGGTCGTGGCCGACCCGCTGATCGTGCGCACCGGAGCGACGTTCCCGTCAGCGCCCGGCGCGTAGACGGTGACGGAGCTCGAGGTCTGGTTGGCCACGAAGACGTACCCCGCCGCATTGACCGCTATCCCGCCGGGGCCGGAAAGCTTGGTGTCCACACCGGAGATCACGCGGACGGGCGCCGCATTTCCGGTGGCCCCGGGTCCGAAGACCCGAACGGCGCTGTTCCCGGTCACGTACGTGTTCCCTCTCGAGTCGACCGCCGTCGCCCACGGGTAGCTGATACCCGTCGCGGTGCCCGCCAGCACCGACTTCGGGGCCGTACCGACGTCGTCCGCGTTCGCGGCGACCGCCGTCAGCGGAATAGCCAGGGCCGCGGTGACCACCGCGGCCAGCACTGCACGACGAGCACCCATCGCCGACTCCTTCGTTCGCAGCGCCCGGTTGCGCCGCTCGTCAGGAGCCGACCGTCGATCACCGAGATACATCTCGGCACGGGATCACCCGCAGTCGTAGTGTGCGAAGGTGCTGACCAACCGTTCCGCCCCGCACGCTCGCATCGCGCCGGTGCTGACGGTCGCCGACGTCCGCGCTGCCGTCGCCTGGTACTGCGACGTCCTCGGGTTCGTCGAGCACGTGCGCATCGGCGAGGGGCACCGCGCACAGCTCGGCCTGCCCGACGGTCCCGCCGAGATGATCGTCGCCGAGGTACGCCCCGGACGTCGGCTGCCACAGGCGGGACGCTCGCACCAGCTCATGCTCAAGGTCCCCGACGTCACGGCGCTCGTCGCCACGATCACCGCGGACGGCGGCACCGTGGTGGACGCCCCGCACGACTGGGAGTACGGCGAGCGTCAGGCCACGGTCGACGACCCGTTCGGCCACCAGTGGGTGCTGACGCAGACCCTCGCCGACGTCGCACCGGACGAGTGGGGTGGCGAGCCCGTCACCCCACGTCCGTCCTCCGCCTGACACCGGCGCGACCGCATCAGCCGACGAGTGCCGCGTACCGCTCGTACACGTCGAGCGGGAGCCCGTCCTCCGTCTCGCCCTCGACCGGCTCCCCCGGCGCCGCCACCAGCATCGCCGGCGGGATCGCGCGGGCCACCGGCTCGTCGTCCAGGTAGTCCTCGGTCCAGTCGTCGCCGTCGTCGTCGGTCGGGTCGAAGCCGATCCCGTGGTCGGCGTACTCGCCGGCCAGGAACCGGTCCTCGATGCGGCGCAGCAGCTCCCACCGCGGCCGCTCGTAGTCGGCGGCGTCGTCGACGGACGCGTACTGCGCGTAGTAGCCGGCACCCAGCAGCCAGTACGCCGCGAGCGCGGTGGCACGGTCCGTCGTCGGGTCGTCGAGCACCACCTCGACGAGCGCGGTGCCGTCGTCGAGGTTGGTCCCGCACACGTACGCGTGCCTCTGCTGCGGCGTCGCGGTGCGCAGGAAGTCGCGAACCAGCAGATCAGCGGCGTCGAAATCGGCTTCTTCAGTCACGGAAGAAACCGTAGCAAACCGCCATGAGCCGGACTTCGCACTGGTGCCCGGGGCACCCCGCCCCGGCCTCGCGGTGCCGTAACCTCGACCCGTGGCCGGGCACCCGATGCCACCACCGGGCCTCTAGCTCAATTGGCAGAGCAGCGGACTTTTAATCCGCGGGTTGTGGGTTCGATCCCCACGGGGCCCACCGGGAGCATTCCGGCCGCGATGTGCGCGACGACCCACCGACATGCGCACTCACCGCTTGCGACGTACCGCCACCACGAGGCTCGTGACGGACACGACCAGCAGGATCCCGGCGACGACCAGGCTCGCCACGACGAGCCCGTCGTTCGACGTGTAGTGCTCTGCGGGCGCGCTCAGGGCATCGGGGTCGGTCGGGTCGTAGGTGATGTCGATGCTGTCGCCGACCGCGAAGTCGCAGTACGCCTCGTCCACGTTGGGGCTGGTGCCCTGGTGGCTGACGCCACGGGCCATGAAGTCGTAGGCCGGCACGCAGCCCTGGTCCTCGTGGGTCCCGCCGGTGACCGTGCCGGTCGCGGCAGCGTCGTAGGTCGGCAAGGTCGAGAACGCGGACGTGAACGCGACGAGGCCTGCGAAGGCCAGCGCCAGGATGCACAGGACGAACGACGCGATGGCGACCCCGGCCCACGTCCGCGACCAGGTCGGCCGGATGAGGCCCGGGTCGACCGTGGACGTCGTCGGCGGTCGTGCGTTCATGCCTGCTCCCAGAGCTCGATGCGGTTGCCGTCCGGGTCGGCGACCCAGCCGAACCGGCCGACGCCGTCCATGTCCTGCACCTCGTCGGACACGTCCGCCCCGGCCGCCCGCAGCTGCGCGAGCATCGCGTCCAGGTCGCGGACCCGGAAGTTGAGCATCACCTGCTGGGTGCGGGACCCGAAGTGGTCGGTGTCGGCGTCGAACGCCGCGAACACGGTCGGCCCCGGCTCGGGGTCCCACTGCCCGTGCTCGTCGGCCGCGAGGCCCAGCACGTCCCGGTACCAGGCGTCCAGGGCGGTGGGGTCCGACGAGCGGACGAACCAGCCGCCGATGCCCAGGACACGTTCCATGCCGTGATCCTGGCAGGCGGGAGCACCGGGCGGAACCCCCGTCGGTGCTTGCCGCCACGGGGGTGCGGGTGGGACATTCGGCGCACGCAGCGCGGCAGCGCCCGACGACAGGGGCCGACGATGACGGGCACGACGGGCACCACCACGATCACGGCAGCCGGCACGCCGGCGGCCGCGCGCACGACCGGTGCGCGGAGCCGCCCCGCTGTCCGGTCGCTGCTCGGCGCCGTCGCCGTCGTCGCGGGAGCCGGCTGGTTGGTGTGGCTGGGTGCCGCCGACCACCCGGGGGGCCCGCTCGCCGACGCCTGGGAGCACACGGGCGGCGACCTGTGCCTGGCGGCACCGCAGCCGGGCGACGCGACGGTCGCGCTGCCGATCAATCCCTCGACGCGGCTGACGCTGTCCGACGTGGAGCTGGTCGGGGCCGACGGCGTCCGGCTGGCCGGCGCGTCCGTGGTCGACGGCGAGGCGAGCGCACCTGCCCTCGGGTGGACGGGCGCGGGGACGCCGGCGAGCGGTGCGACGGTCGGCGACCACGTCGGCCGCACGCTCCTGCTGCACCTCGCCGTCGGCCCGCAGGCGAACCCGACGTACGACGACGTCCGCATCTCCTACCGCTCGTCGGGCTTCCACTACACGACCGACGTGGGCGCGGGTCTGCGCGCGGGTGCCGCCTGCCCCTGAAGGGCGCCGCTAGCCTCACGAGCGTGGTCTCGCACCTGCTCGTCATCGGCGGCCGCTCCGGCGTCGGCAAGTCGTCGGTCGCGTTCGCGCTGCACGACCTGCTCGCCGAGGCACGCGTCCGGCATGCCGTCGTCGAGGGCGACACCCTGGACCTCGCCTGGCCGCCGCCGTGGGAGGACCGGCTCGCCGAGCGCAACCTGCGCGCGGTCTGGGCGGGCTACCGCGACCTCGGCTACCGGCGCCTCGTCTACACCCACACGGTGAGCGTGCTGCAGGCCGACGACCTCGCGGCGACCATGGGCGACGACCCGCACGTGACCGCCGTCCTGCTGACGGCCGACGACGCCACGGCCGACGAACGTCTGGCGGGACGCGAGCACGGCGAGTCGCTGGCCCGGCACCAGACCCGGTCGCGGGAGGCCGCGGCTCGGCTCGACACGGGTGCGCCCGCCGCGACGCACCGGGTCGCGACGGACGGGCGGACGGTCGACGAGGTCGCCGCGCTCGTCGCGGAGCTGTGGCTCGGCGCCCGCCCGGCCTGGCCGGCCGACGCGCCCTGAGCAACCCCGCCGGACCCGCAGTGCGGTACCGGCAGGGGACGTACCGGTACAGAATGACCTCATGGGCGACGCGTCGGTCGCAGCCGAGCCGCCGCAGGTCGCGGCGCCGTCGGCGAGGCGGTGGCGCCCGCCGGTGGGCGTCGTCGCCGTCGTCGCGGGACTGGGCGGCGCTCTCGTCGGCGGTCTGGCCGTTCGGGCGATCGTTGGACCGGCGAGCGACGTGTCCGCGTGCGACGTCCAGTGGGTCGCCGACCGGGTGCTGCCGTCGGTCGTCACCATCACGGCCGCGAGCGCGAGCGGGAACGCCGGGACCGGGACCGGCGAGGTCGTCGCCGCGGGCGGCTATGTCCTGACCAACCAGCACGTGGTGTCACCGGCGGGCAGCGACGGACGGCTGACGGTGCAGTACAGCGACGGTTCGCACACCGACGCGACGCTCGTCGGCGAGGACGTCGCGACGGACCTGGCGGTCGTGAAGGCCGACGACGAGGCGGCGGGCCGGCCCGTCATCGAGCTCGGCTCGTCGGCGGACCTGCGGGTGGGGCGGCCGGTCGTCGCGCTCGGCGCACCGCTGGGCCTGTCCGGCACCGTGACGGCCGGGATCGTCAGCGCGCTCGGCCGGTACGTGCCCGTGCCGACGGGGTCCGGGCAGCTGCACCACCTCATCGACGCGATCCAGACCGACGCCGCGATCAACCCCGGCAACAGCGGCGGGCCGCTCGTCGACTGCGACGGCGCGATGATCGGGGTCAGCTCGGCCATCGCGACGGTCCCCGACGCCGCCGGGGTCGGTGGCGGCGGCAGCGTCGGGCTGGGGTTCGCGATCCCGGTCGGCGTCGCCGGGCCGATCGCGCACGCGCTGATCACGACGGGCACGGCCAACCACCCTGTCGTCGGGCTCACGGCACACACGGTGGCGGGCGAGGGCTCCGGCCCGTCCGGGCTGCTCGTCACCGAGGTCGCACCCGGCAGCCCGGCGGCCGACGCCGGCCTGCGCGCGCAGGACGTCGTCGTCGCGATCAACGGCTCCCCGGCACGGACGACGGACGACCTCGTGCTCGCCACCCTCACCCACACGGCCGGTGACACCCTGTCCCTCACCTACCTGCGCGACGGCACGTCGCGCGAGACCGAGCTCGTGCTCGGGGAACCGCCGGCGTGACGACGACCGCACGGGAGGACGAGCACCCCACCCAGGTCTCGCGCTGGGCGCTCGCGGCGCTCGTCGTCGGTTCGATGGTGGGCGCCGGCGTCTTCTCGTTGCCCGCGTCGTTCGCCGCGGACACGGGCGTGACGGGAGCACTGATCGCCTGGGCCATCGCCGGAACCGGCACGCTCACGCTCGCGCTGACGTTCCAGCGGCTCGCGCGCGAGCGACCCGACCTCGACGCGGGCGTCTACGCGTACGCACGAGCGGGCTTCGGCCGGTACCCCGGCTTCCTCTCGGCCCTCGGCTACTGGGCCAGTGCCGCGGTCGGCAACGTCGCCTACTGGGTCCTCATCATGTCGACGGTCGGCACGTGGGTGCCGGCGTTCGAGGGCGGCGCGACGCCCGTCGCGATCGGGTGCGCGTCCGTCGGGCTGTGGCTGTTCCACCTTCTCCTGATCCGCGGCGTGCACTCGGCCACCGCGGTCAACCGCGTCGTCACGGTCGCCAAGCTGGTGCCGCTGGCCGTCTTCCTCGTCGTCGTCGTCGCCGTGGCCTTCGACCCGTCCGTCTTCGTCGACAACCTCTCCGGCGGCTCCGACGGCCTGTTCGACCAGGTCCGCGCGACCATGCTGCTCACGGTCTTCGTGTTCATCGGCGTCGAGGGCGCGAGCGTCTACTCGCGGTACGCCCGACGACGCACGGACGTCGGCTGGGCCACGGTGTCCGGCTTCCTCACCGTGCTGGCCGTGTTCGTGCTGGTCACGATGGTGTCGTACGGCGTGCTGCCGCGCGCGGAGCTGGCCGCCCTCGACCAGCCGTCGGTCGCGGGTGTGCTCGAGCACGTCGTCGGGCGATGGGGCTCGGCGTTCGTCGGCATCGGGCTGCTGGTGTCCGTGCTGGGTGCGTACCTGGCGTGGACGCTCATGGCGTGCGAGGTGGTGCGGGAGGCGGCGCGCGACGGCGACATGCCGGCGGCGCTCGCGCGCGAGAACCGCCACGGCGCGCCCGTGGGCGCGGTGGTCGCGACGAACGTCGTCGTCCAGGTGTTCCTGGTCGTCGTCCTGTTCTCCGCCGACGCGTTCGACGCGGCCGTCTCGCTGTGCTCGTCGCTCGTGCTGGTGCCGTACCTGCTCTCGGCGGGCTTCGCGACGCGCCTGGTGACCGCCCGCCCGCACCGCGCGGGCGCGGTCGTGGTGTCGGTGGTCGCCGTCGTCTACACCGTCTTCCTGGTGTGGGCCGGCGGCCCCTCGTACCTGCTGCTCACCGCGCTCGTCTACGGCCCCGGGTCGCTGCTGTACGTGTGGGCGCGGCGGCCCGACGAACGCGCGTTCACGGCCGCCGAACGCCTCGTGCTCGTCGTCGTGCTGGCCGCCGCGGTCCTCGCGATCGTCTTCCTGGCGACCGGTCGCATCGCCCTGTGAGCCTGGGTACGCTCCCCAGAACAGCCGTCCACGTGGAGGATCTCCGTGACCGACAAGCGCAAGACGATGAGCGACCGGATCCGCGCCTTCGACATCGGCACCAGCACGGCCGACGTCCTGGCCAAGGGCATCGACAAGCTGCCCGTGAGCGCGGACACCCAGACCACGCTCAAGACGAAGGCCTCGCCCGTCGTCGCGGGCGCCGCAGCCGGCGCCGCGACGTTCGCCGCGGCCGCGGTCGACGCGGGCACGCGCGCGTACGACGCGACCAAGGTGGGAGCCCGTGCGGCCAAGCCCGGGCCCAAGCCCCTGGAGGCTGTGCCCGACGAGGCTCCCGACGAGCCGCTCGTCGAACCGCCCGTCGACGCCAGCGTGCCCGACGCGCTCGAGCGCCTGGTCAGGCTGCACGACGCGGGCATCCTGGACGACGAGGAGTTCGCCGCCGCCAAGCGGCAGACCTTGGGCCTCTGACGTCCGGGCCGTTGCCGGCCCGAGACCGAGTCGAGATCGCGATGTTACCCACCGGTAAGATGGCGGTGACCTGTGACACATCTGTGTGCTAGACATCCGTCCACAAGGGATCGAGCCGGACACCACCGGCCCCGACGGAAGAGGACACGGATGACCCACGCACGCACCCGGCGTCGCCTGCTGATGACGACGGCCGGCCTCACGGTCGGCGCTCTGGCGCTCACCGCCTGCTCGTCGAACAAGGACAGCTCCGACGACGCCACCGGCGGCAGCAGCGGCGCCCCGCTGACCATCGGCACCACCGACAAGGTGACGGTGCTCGACCCGGCGGGCTCCTACGACAACGGCTCGTTCGCCGTCATGAACCAGGTGTTCCCGTTCCTGCTGAACACCCCGTACGGCAGCCCGGACGTCGAGCCGGACATCGCGACGTCGGCGGAGTTCACCAGCCCCACCGAGTACACGGTCAAGCTCAAGCCGGGTCTGAAGTGGGCCAACGGCCACGACCTGACCTCGTCGGACGTGAAGTTCACCTTCGACCGCCAGCTCAAGATCGCCGACGAGAACGGCCCCTCCTCCCTGCTGTTCAACCTGGACAGCACCGAGGCACCCGACCCGACGACGGTCGTGTTCCACCTCAAGTCCGCGAACGACCAGACGTTCCCGCAGGTGCTGTCCAGCCCCGCCGGCCCGATCGTCGACGAGGAGGTCTTCTCCCCCGACGCGCTCACCTCCGACCAGGACATCGTCAAGGGCAACGCGTTCGCCGGCCAGTACGAGATCACCAGCTACGACTTCAACAACCTCATCTCGTACAAGGCGTACGACGGCTACCAGGGCCTGCTGGGCAAGGCGAAGACCGACGAGATCAACGTCAAGTACTACGCCGACGCGCCCAACCTGAAGCTGGACATCCAGCAGGGCAACATCGACGTGGCGTTCCGTAGCCTGGCGCCGTCCGACATCGCGGACCTGCGCACGAACGACAAGGTCAAGGTCGTCGACGGCCCCGGCGGCGAGATCCGCTACATCGTCTTCAACTTCGACACCCAGCCGTACGGCGCCAAGACGGCGGACGCGGACCCGGCCAAGGCGCTCGCCGTCCGTCAGGCCGTCGCCGACCTCATCGACCGCGACGCGCTGGCCGACCAGGTCTACAAGGGCACCTACACGCCGCTGTACTCGTTCGTGCCCGACGGCCTGACGGGTGCGACCCAGTCGCTCAAGGGCCTGTACGGCGACGGCAACGGCAAGCCCGACGCCGCCAAGGCCAAGAAGACCCTCGAGGACGCCGGCGTGAGCATCCCCGTCGACCTCAAGCTGCAGTACACGACCGAGCACTACGGCCCGTCGTCGACCGACGAGTACAACCTGCTCGCCGACCAGCTCGAGGCGGACGGCCTGTTCACGGTCGACCAGAAGTCCACGGAGTGGGTCCAGTACTCCAAGGACCGCGTCGCCGACGTCTACCCGGCCTACCAGCTGGGCTGGTTCCCGGACTACTCGGACGCCGACAACTACCTGACGCCGTTCTTCCTGACGAAGAACTTCCTGTCGAACCACTACGAGAACCAGCAGGTCAACGACATGATCCTGCAGCAGGCGACGACGCCGGACGCCGACGCCCGCACCAAGCTCATCGAGCAGATCCAGGACCTCGAGGCGAAGGACCTCTCGACCGTCCCGTTCCTGCAGGGCTCGCAGGTGGCCGTCGTCGGCAAGGACGTGAAGGGCGCCGAGGACACGCTCGACGCGTCGTTCAAGTTCCGCTACGCGGCGCTGTCGAAGTAAGGCCCTCCGGTCCGCCCCGCACCCTCGGGTGCGGGGCGGACCCGTGGCACCCCCACGCACGTCAGGACTCCCATGACCTCCATCACGACGGCCGAGCCCACGGACCTCGTCCCGGGCGCGGCCACCCCGGCCCCCGGACGACGACGTCCCGGCGGTGGCCTCGGCCGGTACCTGCTGGTCAGGTTCCTGCTGATCTTCCCGACGATCCTCATCCTCGTGACGACCGTGTTCGTCATGATGCGCGCCACGGGTGACCCGATCACCGCCGCCCAGGGCGGCCGCCTGACCCCCGAGCAGCTGGCCGAGCGCATCCACGCCGCCGGCTACGACCGGCCCATCCTCGTGCAGTACCTCGACTACCTCGGTCACATCCTGCGCGGTGACTTCGGGACGACGATCTCCGACAACCGCCCGGTCACCGAGGTCCTGGCCACGTACGGCGCCGCGACGCTCGAGCTCGCGTTCTACGCGCTGGTCGTCGCGTTCCTGGTCGGCATCCCGCTGGGCCGGCTCGCCGCCGCGCGCCGCGACCGTGGCATCGACGCCACGCTGCGCGTCTCCGCGGTCCTCGTCTACGCGACGCCCGTGTTCTTCGCCGGCATGCTCCTCAAGCTCGTCTTCTCCGTGTGGTTGGACTGGCTCCCCGTCGCGGGCCGCGCCACCACCGGGACGGAGATCGAGCTCCAGCGCAACGGCGCCGGGACCGGCATCTACCTCATCGACGCCATCAGCACGGGCGACCCCGCGGCGGTCCAGGACGTGCTCGAGCACGCGGTCCTGCCCGCGATCGCGCTGGGTCTGCTGACGGCCGGCGTGTTCCTGCGCCTGGTCCGCACCAACGTCATCGGCACGCTCGCCACCGGCTACGTCGAGGCGGCCCGGTCGCGCGGCGTGAGCGAGCGGCGGCTGCTGCGCAAGCACGCGTGGCGGCCCGCGCTCGTCCCCATCATCACGGTCATCGGCCTGCAGATCGCCCTGCTGCTCGCGGGCGCCGTGCTCACCGAGACCACGTTCGAGTGGAAGGGCCTCGGCTTCCAGCTGGTCCAGTACCTGCAGGCGCGTGACTACGTCGCCGTGCAGGGAATGGTCGCGCTGCTCGCCGTCATCGTGGCGCTGACGAACTTCGTCGTCGACGTCATCGCCGCCCTCGTCGACCCCCGGATCAGGTACTGACATGACCACCACCGTCGTCCCGGAGCGGGCACCGCTGTACAAGCGCGTCCCCGTCGTCCACCAGCTGCGCACCAGCGTCGGCCTGCAGCGCGGCATGCTCGTGGCGGGCCTCGTGCTCGTCGTCATCTTCGTGCTCACCGCCGCGTTCGCACCGCTGCTCGCGCCCTACGGCTTCGGCCAGCTCCGCGCCGACGGCGAGCTGTTCGGCTCGCAGCAGTCGCCGTCGTCCGACCACTGGCTCGGCACGACGGTCGGCGGGTTCGACGTGCTGTCGCGCGTCATCTGGGGTTCGCGGACGGCCCTGACGACGATCGTGCTGGCGGTGGCGCTGTCCATCGTCGTCGGCATCGTGCTGGGCCTGCTGTCCGGCTACTTCGGCGGCTGGCTCGACCGCGTGCTCGTCGTGATCGCCGACGCGATCTACGCGTTCCCGTCCCTGCTGCTCGCCATCCTGGCCGCGATCGTCATCAGCAACGGCCAGGCGAACAAGTGGGGTGGGATCTGGGCCACGGCCATCTCGATCACCGTGGTCTTCGTGCCGCAGTACTTCCGCGTCATCCGCGCCGAGGCCGTGCGCATCAAGGCCGAGGCCTTCGTGGAGTCCGCGCGCGTCGTCGGCGCCGGCCACGTGCGCATCATGACGCGGCACGTCCTGCGCAACTCGACGCGCACCCTCCCGCTCATCGTGACGCTCAACGCGGGCGAGGCGATCCTGACCCTGGCCGGGCTCGGCTTCCTGGGCTTCGGCATCTCGCCCACGCAGGCCGGCGACTGGGGCTACGACCTCAACAAGGCGCTGGGCGACGTGACGAGCGGGATCTGGTGGACGTCCATCCCGCCGGGCCTCGCGATCGTGCTCACGGTGCTGGGCGTCAGCCTGGTCGGCGAGTCGCTCAACGACCTGGCCGACCCGCGGCTGCGCACGCGCCGCCGCTCGGCCGCACTGGCCGGTGCGGTCGGCACGACGACGGCCGTGCCGGGCGGCGTGCTGAGCGCCGGACCCGAGGGGGTGACGGGCGTCGACGACCTCGAGGGCGCCCCCGTGAACGGAGACGAGTCATGACCACACCCGTCGTCGACATCGACAACCTGGCCGTCACGTTCGACACCGACGCCGGGCCCGTCAAGGCCGTGCGCGGCGTCTCGCTGCGCGTGGAGGCCGGCCAGGTGCTCGCCGTCGTCGGCGAGTCCGGGTCCGGCAAGACCGTCACGGCCCGCTCGATCCTGGGGCTGCTGCCGCAGACCGCGCAGACCACCGGCGCCGTGCTGCTCTCACGCCCGGACGGCACGGGCACGCACGACGTGACGGTGCTGCGCGGCTCCGCCCTGCGCGAGGTCCGCGGACGCGACGCGGCGATGGTGTTCCAGGAGCCGACGAGCGTGCTCAACCCCGTCTACCCCGTGGGCTGGCAGATCGCCGAGGGGCTGCGCGCCCACGGGACGCTGACCCGGGCGCAGGCCCGCGAGCGCGCGATCGACGTGCTGCGGCGCGTCGGCATCCCCGACCCCGAGCAGCGCGTCGACCACTACCCGCACCAGTTCTCGGGCGGGCAGAAGCAGCGCATCGTCATCGCGCAGGCGCTCGCCCTCAACCCGGGCCTGATCATCGCCGACGAGCCGACGACGGCCCTCGACGTCACCGTCCAGGCGGAGATCCTCGAGCTCCTGCGGCGGCTGCCGGCCGAGTTCGGGACGGCCGTCGTGCTCATCACGCACAACATGGGCGTCGTGGCGGACCTCGCGGACCGGGTCGCCGTGATGCTCGACGGCGAGATCGTCGAGCAGGCCGACGCGCGCACGCTGTTCGCGTCCCCGCAGCACGAGTACACGCGCAGGCTCCTGGCCGCTGTGCCGCGCGTGGGCGGCACGCGCCTGCGGACGCCCGGCGCCGTCGAGCCCGATGCCGCACCCGTCGTGGTCGCCCGTGACCTGCGCATCGTCTACCCCGGGCGGTTCCGCTCCCCCGGCTTCACGGCCGTGGACGGTGTCGACCTGACGATCGCGCCGGGCGAGGTCGTCGGGCTGGTGGGCGAGTCCGGATCGGGCAAGACGACGATCGGACGCGCCATCGCCGGGCTTACCGCGGTGAGCGAGGGGTCGCTCTCGGTGCTCGGGACGGAGATGAACGGCGTCCGCGAGCGCCGGTTCCGGCCGCTGCGCAGGCGGATCGGGTTCGTCTTCCAGGACCCGGCCACGAGCTTCAACCCGCTGCTCACGATCGCCCAGTGCGTCGCGGAGCCGCTGGTGGTGCACGGGGTCGCGTCGTCGCCGCAGGCCGCGCGCGCCAAGGTCGACGAGCTGCTCGAGGCGGTCCAGCTGCCGCGCGCGTTCGGCGACCGGTTCCCCCACGAGCTCTCGGGCGGGCAGCGTCAGCGTGCGTCGCTGGCCCGGGCGCTGGCCCTGGACCCGGAGCTGCTGATCGCCGACGAGCCGACGTCCGCCCTCGACGTCTCCGTGCAGGCCCGTGTGCTGGACCTGTTCGCGCGTCTCCAGCAGGAGCTGGGCTTCGCGTGCCTGTTCATCAGCCACGACCTGGCCGTCGTCGACCTGCTCGCGGACCGGATCGTGGTGCTGCACCGCGGCAAGGTCGTCGAGGAGGGCACGGGCGACCAGGTGCTGGGCGCGCCCGAGCACCCGTACACGCAGCGGCTGCTCGCGTCCCTGCCCGTGCCGGACCCGGTGGAGCAGGCGGAGCGGCGTCGGCTCTGGGAGGAGCTGCGGGAGGTGTGAGCCGCCCGGCGTCCGGGCTCGACGTGCGGGTCGTCAGGCCTGCACGTCCGGCCGCTCGCCCGTGGCGAGCGGCAGCACCAGGTGCTCGATGACCCGCTCGGTGAACTCCGCGCTGACCTTCTTGCCCGCCACGACCTTCTGGTAGGCGATCATCGCCGGCGCGACCGTGGCGACCATCTCGATGTCGATGCCGGGCAGGAGCTCGCCGCGCTGCGCGGCGCGGTCGAGGAGCGCACGCATCAGGGCCATGCGTGCGGTGACGAACTGCTCGTGGAACAGCTTGCCCACCTGCGGGTCGCTCTGCGCCGCGGCGTGCAGGCCGGACATCAGCGCGTCGTTGCGGCCGGCGTCCTGGATGCCGCGCAACGACATGAGGTCGCCGCGCAGGGAACCGGTGTCGGGGACGTCGTCGATGGTCAGGATCATGCCGCGGCCGCAGACGACGGCGTCGACGGTGAGCTCGACCTTGGACGGCCAGCGCCGGTAGACGGTCGCCTTGCCCGTGCCCGCGCGTTCGGCGACGGCGTCCATGGTCATGCCCTCGTAGCCGCGCTCGGCGATGAGCTGGCGCGTGGCCGACATGATGACGTCGTCCTTGCTCTCGTCGCGGCGCCGGCCGGGACGGCGGGGAATCACGACGACGTCCTCGTCGTTGGCCTGCATGGGTGATCCTCCCGTCCGTTCGTCTCGTCCGATGATCTCACGATAACGGATTCGAGACTGGGGGGTTCCGGAACTGGCTAGTTCTGTATTAGAGTCGTCGGCATGTCTACTGACACCCCCACCCACGACAGCCGCCGGCGCTGGTACGTCCTCGCGACGGTCGCGCTCGCGCAGCTGATGGTGGTGCTCGACGGCACCATCGTGAACATCGCCCTCCCGTCGGCCCAGGCCGACCTGGGGTTCTCCGACAACGACCGCCAGTGGGTCGTCACCGCGTACGCCCTCGCCTTCGGCAGCCTCCTGCTCCTGGGCGGCCGCCTCTCCGACATGTTCGGCCGCCGCCGCATGTTCCTCATCGGCCTCGTCGGCTTCGCCGCCGCGTCCGCCCTCGGCGGCGCCGCGCAGTCCTTCGGGATGCTCGTCGGCGCCCGTGCCCTGCAGGGTGCGTTCGGCGCCGCGCTCGCGCCCGCCGCCCTGTCCGTCCTCGCGACGACCTTCACCATCCCGAAGGAGCGCGCCCGCGCGTTCGGCGTCTTCGGTGCCATCGCCGGCATGGGCGGCGCCATCGGCCTGCTGCTCGGGGGCTACCTCACCGAGCACCTCGACTGGCGCTGGAACCTCTACGTCAACGTCGTGATCGCGGTCTTCGCGTTCGTCGCGGCCTCCGCGCTGCTGCCCCGCGTCCACCAGCGCGGGCACCACACGCTGCAGGTCGGCGACGTCCTGCTCGGCTCGGCCGGCCTCTTCGCGCTCGTCTACGGCTTCTCGCAGGCCGAGCCCAAGGGTTGGGACTCCCCCTGGGTGTGGGGCTCGCTCGTCGCGAGCGTGGCCCTGCTCGCCGCCTTCGTCGTCCGCCAGAAGCAGTCCGAGTACCCCGTCCTGCCGCTCGACGTGATCCTCGACCGCGACCGCGGGGCGTCCTTCCTGTCCATCCTGGTGGCCGGGTCCGGGATGTTCGGTGCGTTCCTGTTCGTGACGTACTACCTGCAGCAGACGCTCCAGTTCACGCCCATGCAGACCGGCACGGCGTTCCTGCCCATGGTCCTGTCGATCATCATCACCGCGCAGATCCAGACCAACCTGCTGGTCCCGCGGTTCGGGCCCAAGGTGCTCGTGCCGATCGGCATGGCCCTGGCCGGCCTCGGCATGCTGTGGTTCACCACGCTCGAGCTCGACAGCAGCTACCTGCGCGTCCTGCCGGGCCTGATCGCGATGGGCGTCGGGATGGGCTCGATCATGCCCGCGTCCTTCCAGCTCGCCACGCTCGGCATCCCGCCGCGCCAGGCCGGAGCCGCCTCGGCGATGGTCTCGACGAGCCAGCAGGTGGGCGGCGCCATCGGCACCGCCGTGCTCAACACGCTGGCCGCGACCGCCGCGACCACGTACGTCACGGTCCACCAGCCGACGACGCCGAGCGTGCTGGCGGACGCGTCGATGCACGCCTACTCGACCGCGTACACGTGGTCGGCCGGCATCTTCGCGGTGGGCCTGGTCGTGGCTGCCACGCTGTTCCGCACCCGCAAGGACCGCATCGCCCGTCTGGCTGCGGAGCAGATCCCGGACGACGTGGACTCGCTGACCGCCGCCCCGGCCGCGGCCCACTGAGCCCAGCCCGCCGGTCACGCCAGGTCAGGTGGGGCGCGGCGTCGTCTCCAGCGCCTGCAGCTCGGGGAGGCGGGCCGCCAGCTCGTCCAGGGTGGCCCGCTTCCCTGCGTAGATGCCCTCCGCGCGGGGCCAGTGGACCACGACGTCGGTGAAGCCCATGGCCGCCGCGCGTTCGATGCCCTCGACCGCCAGATCCACGGAGGTCAGCGAGTACATCGGCGCACCGTCCAGGCTGAGGTAGCGGCGCAGCGGCACGTCGCGGGCCGCCGCCGCCTCGACCGCGTCCATGCGCGCGGCCTCGTCGGCCAGGTCCGTCCACCACCTCTCCTGGGCGGCCGCGGGATCGTCGGTCTGAACCTCGGGGCCGAACTGCGGGCCGAACGTGATCCACCCGTCGCCGAACCGCGCGGCGAGGGCCATGGCCCGCGGCCCGGAGGCAGCGACCGCGAACGGCGGGCGCCGGTCCGGCACCGGGATCATCCGCGCACCGTGGGCGTCGTAGTAGCTGCCCACGTGCTCGGTCACGGGCTGCGTGAGCAACCGGTCCAGCAGCGCGACGAACTCCTCGAACCTGGCGGTCCGCTGCGCCCGGGTCGGCGGCGCGGCCAGCACACCGGCGTCGAACCCCTCCCCACCCGACCCGAGGCCCAGGACGAACCGGCCGCCCGAGATGTCGTCGAGGCCCAGCACGTCCTTGCCGAACGGCACCGGGTGGCGGAAGTTCGGCGACGCGACGAACGTACCGAGCCCGATGCGGTCCGTGACCGCCGCCGCGGCCGCGAGCAGCGGCACGGTCGCGAACCACGGCTCGTCGACCAGCGAGCGCCACGCCAGGTGGTCGTAGGTCCAGGCGTGGTCGAAGCCCCACTCCTCCGCCTGGCGCCAGCTGTCGCGCGCGACGGCCCACCGGTCCTGCGGCAGCAGGACGATCCCGACCTTCACCATGTGACTCTCCTCACGCGTGCGTGTGCGCCTCGGCCCCGGTGGACGGCGGCTCGAGCTGGAACGTGCAGTGGTCCACGTCGAAGTGGCCGGCCAGGCACCCGCGCAGGTCGTCGAGGACGCGGCCGGCCTCGCCCCGCTCGAGCACCTCGTCGGGCACCTCCACGTGCGCGGACAGGACCGGGACGCCGGACGTGATGGTCCAGGCGTGCAGGTCGTGCACGCCGACGACGCCGCGCACGCCGCAGATGTGGGCGCGGACCGCGGCCAGGTCGACGCCGGCCGGCGTGGCCTCGAGCAGGACCGCCGCGACCTGGCGCAGCAGCCCCAGCGCGCGCGGCAGGATCATGACCCCGATCGCCACGGACGCGAGCCCGTCGGCCCGTTCCCAGCCCGTGGTGAGCACGACGGCGGCCGCGACGATCACCGCCGCCGACCCGAGCAGGTCGCCGAGCACCTCCAGGTACGCGCCCCGGACGTTGAGCGAGTCACGCTGACCGGGCAGCAGCAGCACCAGGCCGACGCCGTTCGCGACCAGACCGACGCACGCGACGGCGAGCATGAGGCCGCCCTCGACCTCGCCCGGGTGGACGAGCCGGCGGATGCCCCCGGCCAGGACCAGGACGCCGACGACCGCGATGAGCAGGCCGTTCACCAGCGCGGCGAGCATCTCGGCGCGCTGCCACCCGAACGTCCTCGTCTCGGTTGCCGGCTTGGCCGCGAGCGCGGTCGCCCCCAGGGCCAGAGCCACGCCCGCCGCGTCGGTCAGCATGTGCCCGGCGTCGGCCACCAGGGCGAAGGACCCCGACAGCACCCCGCCGACGACCTCGACGACGAGCACGCCGAGCGTGATGCACAGCACCGCGACCAGCCGTCCGCGGTGCGCGTGCGCCGCGGTGACGTGGTCGTGGGAGTGGCCGTGTCCACCCCCGTGAGCACTGCCGTGGGAATGCCCCATCAGCCCCACCCCAGCTCGTGCAGGCGGTCGTCGTCGATCCCGAAGTGGTGCGCGATCTCGTGCACCACGGTGATCGCTACCTCCTCGACCACGTCGTCGCGCTCGTCGCAGATCGCGAGCGTCGGGAGGCGGTAGATCGTGATGCGGTCCGGCAGCGACCCGGCGGCGTAGAAGGACGTCCGCTCGGTCAGCGGGATGCCCTCGTACAGGCCGAGCAGCTCGGGGTCGTCGGGCGGCGCGTGGTCCTCGACGAGCACGACGACGTTGTCCATGACGCGGGCCAGCTCCGGGGGGATCTGGTCGAGCGCGTCACGGACGGCCTCCTCGAACTCGTCGCGAGCCATCTCGAACACGCCCCCATCCTGCCTGCTCGACGTCGCGTGCGAGTGCCCGGCGAGCAGCACGTGAACCCTCGCTTTGGAGATCCGGCGATAGACCCGTATGCTCATCTCCGGTCTTCCGGCGCCTCGACGTCAGGGGCGGGACACCCGCCCTCATCGTCTAGCGGCCTAGGACCCCGCCCTTTCACGGCGGTAGCACGGGTTCGAATCCCGTTGGGGGTACGAGCAGGACCAGCAGTAACAGCAGTAACACAGCACGATGCAGTACGGTCTCGCATGCAACACACGAGGCCCCGTAGCGCAGTTGGTTAGCGCGCCGCCCTGTCACGGCGGAGGTCGCGGGTTCAAGTCCCGTCGGGGTCGCTCGAAAGGGCCGGTCTTCGGACCGGCCTTCTCGTTCGAGGGCCAGTCCCCTCACGGCTCTGTAGCTCAGTTGGTAGAGCGTTCGACTGAAAATCGAAAGGTCACCGGATCGACGCCGGTCGGAGCCACCAGCACGCAAGCCCCGCACGCCTCGGCGTCGCGGGGCTTCGTCGTTCGTCGGCGGCGTGGTCTACCTTTTCACCCGGACCCGCACCCGGCGGGCAGGAGAGCGCGAGGCATGTGATGACGCAGGACGACGCCGGTCTGCTGGCTCCCGGCGAGCCCGTCGACCTCGACAACTGCGCGCGCGAGCCCATCCACATCCCCGGCAGCATCCAGCGCTGGGGGGTCCTGCTCGCGGTGACCGAGCCGGACCTGGTGGTCCAGCACGTCTCGGCCAACGTCGACGAGCTGCTGGGCCTGACGGTCGAGCAGACGCTGGGCGCGACGCTCGACGACGTCGTCGGCAAGGAGGCGACCGAGGTCCTGCGCACCCACCTGCGGACGTTCGGCGACCTGCGAGCGCGCAACCCGCTCGTCGTCGCCGCGCGCACACCGCTGGGGCCGGTCGAGATGGACGCCGTGCTGCACCGCATCACGAGCGGGCCGGGCACGCTGCTCGTCGTCGAGCTCGAGGCCTCGCTGGGTCCGCGCCCGTTCTCGTTCCCCAACACGTACCAGGCCGTGCGTGGCGCGGTCGAGCGCATCAACCAGGCGCTGCGGCTGGAGGACCTCTACGACGTCGCCGCGCAGGAGGTCCGCTCCCTGACGGGTTTCGACCGCGTGATGGTCTACCGGTTCGACGAGGCGTACAACGGCGAGGTGGTCGCCGAGGCCAAGCGCGACGACCTCAACTCGTTCTTCGGGCTGCACTACCCGTCGACCGACATCCCGCCGCAGGCGCGGGCGCTGTACGAGAAGAACTGGATCCGGCTGATCGCCGACGTGCGGTACACCCCGGCGCCGCTGGTGCCGGGGCTCGACGAGCACACGGGCCAGCCGCTGGACCTCACGCACTCGGTGCTGCGCAGCGTGTCCCCCATCCACTGCGAGTACCTGGGCAACATGGGCGTCGCCGCGTCCATGTCGATCTCGCTGCTCCGCGACGGCCGCCTGTGGGGTCTGATCGCGTGCCACCACTACTCCGGCCCGCACAACCCGCCGTACGGCGTGCGCGCCGCGGCCGAGTTCCTGGGTTCCGCGCTGTCGCTGCGGTTCGTCGCCCGCTCCGAGGAACGCCTGCTCGAGGAAGAGATCGCGACCGCCGGGCTGCTGGTCCGGCTCCTGATCGCCTCCCGCGACAGCGACCACGCCATGGCCGACGCGCTCGCCGGCAACGGCGCTCCCGGCGGACCGTCGCTCCTGGATCTCGTCGAGGCCCAGGGCGTCGTCGTGAGCGCCGCCGGCCGGGTCTCGACGTCGGGCGACGTGCCGACCGACCTGCTCCCCCTGCTGACCTGGGTGGAGCACGCCGAGAGCGACGTGGTGGCCCGGACCGCGCTGACGACGCAGGAACCCGGCCTGGCGGCCGCGCTCCCCGGCGTCGCGGGGCTCCTCGCGGCCCGGCTCCCCGACGGTCAGTGCATCGTGTGGCTGCGCCACGAGGCGGTCCGATCGGTCGACTGGGGCGGCGACCCGCACAACAAGGCCATCGCGCTACGCGAGGGGGACACGGTCCGGCTCAGCCCGCGCAAGTCGTTCGACCGGTGGAGCGAGGTCGTGCGGGGCACCAGCCTGCCGTTCACCGACCTGGAGCTGCGCAACGTCGAGGACCTGCGGGTCCGCCTGCTCGAGACGCTGCTGCTGCGCACCCGCTGGCAGCTGCAGACCGCGGAGGCCGTGCAGCGCAGCCTGCTCCCGCAGACGCTGCCCGAGGTCGAGGGCTGGACCGTCCGCGCGCGCTACGAGCCCGCCGCCGGCGGTCAGGTCGGCGGCGACTGGTACGACGCGCTCGAGGTCGGTGACGGGCGGCTCGCCGTGGCCGTCGGCGACGTCGCTGGCCACGGACTGGGTGCAGCCGCCGCGATGGGGCAGTTGCGCAACACGCTGCGCGGGTTCCTGCTGCGCGGCGACGGTCCCGACGAGGCGCTGCGCTGGCTCGACCACGTCACACGGCAGACGATGCCGTTCGAGATGGCGACCGCCGTGGTCTGCGTCGTCGACACCGCGACGGGCGAGGCCCAGATCTCCGCGGCCGGGCACCCGCGGCCCATGGTGCTGGCTGCCGACGGCGGCGCTCGGCTGATCGACATCCCCGTCGACCGGCCGCTCGGTGTGGGCTCGGGTCGGCCACCGGTGTCCCGGCTCAGGATCGAACCGGGTGGCGGGCTGGTCCTGTTCAGCGACGGGTTGGTCGACTCGCGCCAGACCGACCTGCGCGCAGGGCTGCACCGGATCGTTGAGCTGTTCGAGCGCGACGACCAGAGCGTGCCGGTCGACGTCGATGCCGTCATGGCCGCGTGCCGCGACGACGCCGCGGTCGACGACCTCACGCTGCTGGTCCTCTGCCGCGAGGGCTAGCCGCACTCCCGCGCGCCGTCGCGCGACCGTTCGCCATGACGGGAAGATGGCTCGAGTCGTGAGCGTCGGACGGAGTCGTGGTGGAGTTCGAGAAGCTGTTCCCCGTGGTGCTGGTCTCCGCGCTGGCCCTGCTGGTCGTCGCGGCCATGCCTGCACGGTTCCGGCTGCCGCAGGTCGTCGTCCTGCTGGCCGGGGGCGTCCTCGTCGGACCCGAGGTGCTGCACCTGTCCTCCCCCGCCGACGTCGGGCTGCTGTCCGACCTGGGCATGGGCTTCCTGTTCCTGCTCGCGGGCTACGAGCTGGACCCGGGGATCGCGCGGCAACCCGCCGGGAGGCTGGGCATGCGGGCGTGGATCTCGTCGTTCGTGCTCGCCGGCGTGCTCGTCCTGGCCCTGAACATCGACCACGACGTGCCGGCGGCCATGGCGATCACCATCGCGCTGTCGACGACCGCGCTCGGGGTGCTCATCCCGATCCTCAAGGACGAGCACCTGGCCGAGCTCCCGATCGGCCGGTACGTCATGGCTGGCGGCGCCATCGGCGAGCTCGGGCCGATCGTCGCGATGGCCCTGTTCCTCGGGGCGCGCGGCACGATCGCCGCCCTCGTGTCGCTCGTCCTGCTCGCGGCCGCGGTCGTCGCCCTCTCCGTGGCCCCCAAGCGGCTGTCCATGGACCGCACCAGGCGCGCGCTGGCCACCATGAGCGACGGCAACACGCAGGGCCCGATGCGGTTCACGCTCGTCCTGCTCGTCGCGCTGCTGGCCAACGCGACGTTCATGGGGTTCGACGCGGTCCTCGGGGCGTTCTTGGCCGGCATGGTGCTGCGTGCGTGGTCGCCGGTCGAGAACGAGGCGTTCGAGAAGAAGCTGGACACCGTCGGCTGGGGCGTGTTCATCCCCATCTTCTTCGTGTCCTCGGGCATGGGGCTCCAGATCAGCGCGGTGGCGGAGAAGCTGTGGCTGCCGTTCGCGTTCACGGGTCTGCTGCTGGTGGTCCGCGGCGGCCCCGCGCTGCTCTGGTACCGCAAGGTCCTGGGCAAGCGCGACCGCCTCCGTCTGAGCTTCTACACCGCGACCACGCTGCCGCTCCTGGTCGCGCTGACGGAGCTGGCCGTCACCGACGGCACGCTCGACGAGGGCACGGCCGCCTGCCTCGTCTTCGCCGGCGCCCTGACCGTGCTCTTCTTCCCGCTGGTCGCCCGGACGATCGGCGCTCCCGACAGGACGGAGTACCCACCGACCGTCCCCACCACTGTCTAGGCTGGTCGCACCGCGCACGACCAGCGAACAGGAGACCCCCGTGACCAGCCCGAACGGCCCCGAGCAGCGCAGCTTCTTCGACCGCCTCACCGAGCCGCTGGCCGAGCGAGCGCGCGAGCGCATCAACCAGGCGGAGGACAAGGTCCGCGCGGCCGTCCAGGCGGAGATCGACGCCGTCGGCGCCAGCGTGCGGGCCAAGGCCGTGCAGGTCCGGCCGTCCGCGATCGCCTTCGGCAGCGCGGCGCTCGTCACGTTCTTCGGGCTCGCGCTGCTGGTCACCGCGGCCGTCCTCGGCCTGATCGAGGCTGACCTCCAGCCGTGGTTCGCTGCGCTCCTGGTGGGCGTCGCGCTCATCCTCGTCGGCGGCGGCGCGGCCGCGTGGGGCAAGAGCCACCTGCCCAAGCCCGTCGCGCGCGCGACGGAGCCCGTCCACCCCGCCGGCGACCAGGTCCACCCGTGGGACAACTGACGCGCCCGTCGTACGCCTTGACGTGCGGCTGCGCTGCTCGACGGCAAGACTGAGCCCAGGACGGACGCCGACGGGAGGGCCAGACGATGAAGACCACGGACGACCGCAGCATCGGTGAGCTGATCGGGGACCTGAGCGACCAGCTCTCGCGCCTCATCCGCACCGAGATCGCGCTGGCGAAGGCCGAGGTCACGGGCCGCCTGAGCAAGATCGGCGCCGGTGCCGGGCTGCTCATCGGGGCGGGCGTGCTCGCGCTCTACCTGCTCGCCGCGATCATCGCGACGGCGATCATCGCCCTGTCCGTGCCGTTCGAGCCGTGGCTCGCCGCCACGATCGTGACCGTGTTCCTGCTGCTCGTCGTCGCCGTGCTGGCGTGGCTGGGCGTCCGACGGCTCAAGCAGGGCGCGCCGCCCAAGCCGGTCAAGGCGATCGAGAACGTCCAGCAGGACCTCAACGCCGTGAAGGAAGCGATCTGATGACCGACGAGAAGGACACGTCCGAGAAGAAGGCGCCGATCCCGTTCACGACGCCCGAGATGGTCGAGCTGGAGGCGCAGGCCGCACTGACCCGGCTCGAGCTCGCGAGCACGGTCGACGCGCTCGCGCAGCGGCTGGACCCGCGCGCCGGTCTGCACCAGGCCACGGATCAGGCCAAGGCCACGGCCGACAGGGCCCGTGACGCGGCACAGCAACTGTGGCACGACGCGACGAGCACGGACGCCGACCCGGAGGCCAGCACCCGCGCGCGCGTCGTCCTGGCGAGCGCGGCGGGTGTCGTCGTGCTCGCGGTAGCAGCCGCAGCGTTCAAGCGCCGCGGCTGAGGGTCAGCTCCGGCTGTCCCGCTGGTTGGGGACGCCCAGGAGCTCGAGGACCTCGGACTCGCGGTAGCGGCGGTGGCCGCCGAGCGTGCGGATCGAGGACAGCTTGCCGGCCTTGGCCCAGCGGGTCACGGTCTTGGGGTCGACGCGGAACAGCGTGGCCACCTCCGACGGCGTGAGCAGGACCTCGGACGATGCGGGCTGCGTTGTCATTGCTGCCTCCTGGCGAGCGTGCGGCCGAAGGACGAGCCTCCGACCAGGACGTGAGCGATCAGACCGACCAGAAGAGCGTCGATCTTCTACCACAAACGAGCAGAACATACGACGCGTTCCCGGCAACGGAACGATCACAAAATGGTACACACCACCCGTCCGGGTGAACGACCCGAGAGCATGTGTGACCGCTCACGTCGGACGTTCTCACACTAACCCGGACATATCGCCCGCGCGCGCTCGCGACGCGCCGAGGCGCGGAACTGCAGGCCAGGGCGCCGGCGGGAGCGAGCCACGGACGCCGCCGGCACCGCGGAGGACGTCAGACCACCTCGAGGATGCGAGACTGGTCCTGTCCACGACGTGACACGCGTCGCTCGTCCGCAAGTGGCCGGAATAGCGAATGACCATGTACCGTTGCGGCACGAAGAGACGATTCAGCACCCCGGGGCCGCACGTGTCAGCACGGAGCCGCCCCGCTTCCACGTAAGAGGGGGTCGATGCCATGGGGCGCGGCCGTCAGAAGGCTAAGCAGACGAAGGTTGCCCGGGAGCTGAAGTACTTCAGCCCGGAGACCAACTACCGAGCTCTCGAGCAGGAGCTCACGTCGCACAGCCACAATGACCTAGGCGACCGTCGGGGCGGTGCCGCAGTGGACACTGCGGACGACGACGAGGACGACTACGGACGCTGGTCCGACGACGACCGCTGATCCCAGCGGCGCCGGTCGCTGATCGCGCACGTCCGCCCCGCCCCGGCCACGACGGCTCGGGACAGGGCGGACGGCCGGTCAGACCCGATACGACCCTGTGAGCTGGACGGCCCCGCCGTGCACGCCCTTGGTCCCTGCGACGAAACCGGGTGCCCCGACGGCGTCGGTGTCCCGACCCGCCTCGCGGACGGAACCGAGCTCCCACGCCGGCAGGCCCAGCTCGGCAGCGTGCGCGAGCACGTCCGCGAGGGCGTCCGGCGCGACGATCGCGACCATGCCCACGCCCAGGTTGAGCGTGCCCTCGAGGTCGGTCCACGGGACCTGACCGAGCGACTGCACCAGCGAGATCACGGGCGGCAGCTGCCACCCGCCGCGGTCGATGTCGGCGACCAGGCCGACGGGCAGCACGCGAGCGACGTTGGACGCCAGCCCCCCACCGGTGACGTGGCTGAAGGCGTGCAGGCCGTCGACGCCGGCCCGACGAGCGAGCGCGAGGCAGTCCGAGGCGTAGACCCGCGTCGGCTCCAGCAGCTCCTCGCCCAGGGTGCGACCCAGCTCGTCGACGTGCCGGTCCAGGGCCCAGCCCGACTGACGGACGACCGCGCGCACGAGCGAGTAGCCGTTGGAGTGCAGGCCGCTGGATCCCAGCGCCACGAGCACGTCGCCGGCGCGCACGCGCTCCGGGCCCAGCAGCTCGTCGGCCTCGACCACGCCCGTCGCAGCGCCGGCCACGTCGTACTCGTCGGGCTCCAGCAGACCCGGGTGCTCCGCCGTCTCGCCGCCCACCAGGGCGGTCCCGGCCACGGAGCAGGCCGCAGCGATGCCCCGCACCACGTCGGCGATGCGCTCCGGCACCACGCGTCCCGTGGCGATGTAGTCCGTCATGAACAGCGGCTGCGCGCCCACCACGACGATGTCGTCGACGACCATGCCGACCAGGTCGAACCCGATCGTGTCGTGGACGTCGAGCTGCTGCGCGATCGCGACCTTGGTGCCGACGCCGTCGGTGGACGTGGCGAGCAGGGGCTGCCGGAACCGCGTGAGCGCCGTCGCGTCGAACAGGCCCGCGAACCCGCCGACGCCGCCCAGCACCTGCGGGCCGTGCGTCGCCTGGACCGCAGCCTTCATGAGCTCGACGGCCTTGTCCCCCGCCTCCGTGTCGACGCCGGCGCCGGCGTAGGTCACGGGGCCGTTCGTACCGCTCACGGCTGCTCGAGCGCGGTCGCGCCACCGGTTCCGGGCAGGATCGACATCAGACCGTCCTCAGGTGCCCCCAGGGGGAGCTCGTTCTGCTCGAGCAGGTTCTTGCCCAGCCGGTCGGCGGGCGGCAGCTCGATGGGGTAGATGCCGGAGAAGCAGGCGGTGCACAGCTGAGAGCGAGGCTGCTCGGTGGCCGCGACCATCCCCTCCTCCGAGATGTAGCCGAGCGAGTCGGCGCCCAGCGAGGACCCGATCTCGTCGATGGCCAGGCCGTTGGCGATGAGCTCGGCGCGGCTCGCGAAGTCGATGCCGTAGAAGCAGGGCCACTTGACGGGCGGCGAGGAGATGCGGACGTGCACCTCGGCCGCGCCGGCCTCGCGCAGCATGCGGACCAGCGCACGCTGCGTGTTGCCGCGCACGATCGAGTCGTCGACGACCACCAGCCGCTTGCCGCGGATCACCTCGCGCAGCGGGTTGAGCTTGAGGCGGATGCCGAGCTGGCGCAGCGTCTGCGACGGCTGGATGAACGTGCGTCCGACGTACGCGTTCTTCGTCAGGCCCTGCCCGAACGGGATGCCCGACTCCTGCGCGTACCCGACGGCCGCAGGCGTCCCGGACTCCGGGACGGGGATGACGAGGTCGGCCTCGACGGGGTGCTCGATGGCCAGCCGTCGGCCCATCTCGACGCGCGACGTGTGCACCGACCGACCGGCGATCGTCGTGTCCGGCCGCGCCAGGTACACGTACTCGAACACGCAGCCCGCACGCGGCTCGCTCTTGGGCGCGAACCGCGTGGACCGCAGGCCGTCGGCGTCGATCGCGATGAACTCGCCCGGCTCGATCTCGCGCACGTAGGACGCCCCGACGATGTCGAGCGCGGGCATCTCGCTCGCGACCACCCATCCGCGCTCGAGCCGGCCCAGCACGAGCGGCCGCACCCCCTGCGGGTCGCGCGCCGCGTACAGCGTGTGCTCGTCCATGAACACGAGGCAGAAGGCCCCGCGCAGACGGGGCAGCACCTCGAGCGCGGTGGCCTCGAGCGTGTGGTCCGGGTCGCCGGCCAGGAGCGCCGTGATGAGCGCGGTGTCGGTCGTGTTGCCGCGTGCGAGCTCGCCGCGGCGCTGGTTGCCGTACCGCTCGGCCACCAGGTCGACCAGCTCGGCGGAGTTGGTCAGGTTGCCGTTGTGGCCCAGGGCCACGGTCCCGGCCGCGGTCGCCCCGAGCGTCGGCTGGGCGTTCTCCCAGGTGGAACCGCCGGTCGTCGAGTACCGGGTGTGCCCGATGGCGAGGTGCCCCTGGAGGGCGTTCAGCGCGGTCTCGTCGAACACCTGGGACACCAGCCCCATGTCCTTGTAGACCAGGAGCTGGTTGCCATTGCTCGTCGCGATGCCCGCGGACTCCTGTCCGCGGTGCTGCAACGCGTACAGGCCGAAGTAGGTCAGCTTGGCGACTTCTTCGCCAGGTGCCCACACACCGAAGACGCCGCAGGCGTCCTGGGGGCCTTTTTCGTTGGGGAGGAGATCGTGGTTCAGACGTCCGTCTGCGCGAGGGGCCACGCCCCTATGGTCGCACAGGTCTCCGGGCGGCCGACGATCCGTTCAGCGATCGACGCTCGGTTCAGCGGTCCAGTCGAGGAGGACGCGAGCGCCGGTCGGCCCGCACCGCCAGGGCGCCGCCGACGAAAGCACCGACGACACCGCCCGTCACGATCCCGATGAGCCGCACCGACCCCTCGCCGTCCAGGAAGCCGATGAGACCCGCTCCCCCACCGACCTCGTCCGGCCCGGGCTGCACGATCACGACGAACAGCAGCCCCAGGACCATCCCGACCAGCGCGCCCACGATCATGAACGCGCTGAACTTCGGGGCGCGGCGCACCGTGGCCGGCGTCGCCGTGCGCTCGAGCTCGGCCTCCGACGGGATCGGCGGCTCGCCGGGCGCAGCCTGTCCGTCGGCGGGCACGGTGGGGTCGACGGGCGTCTCGTCGGGCTGGCTGGGCACCTGCAGATCGTAGGTCAGAACGGCCTCACGACCGGACGCGGGTGGCCTGCAGCGGGAGCAGGTGGGCCAGGTCCGCGCGCTCGCCGGATGCGTGAACACGGCCGGCGTCGACCGCGTCCGCCCAGGTCAGGGCCCCGGTCGCGAGCTCGAGCCACGTCTGGGGGTCGGTCTCGACGACGTTGGGCGGCGTGCCGCGGGTGTGACGAGGACCCTGCACCGCCTGGACCGCGCCGTCGGGCGGCACGCGCACCTCCACCGAGTTGCCGGGTGCCACGTCCGCGAGCTCCTCGAGCGTGAACCGCACCGCGGTCCGCCGCGCCCGCGCATCCGCGGGCGCGGCCCGCCAGACCGCCAGGGCCGCGCGACCCTCGTCGGGCTCGGTCCGTCGTCGTGCTGCCATGCCCCCAGTCTCCCTCGCGCAGGTCGACCCCGACGCGCGTGCGGCGCCGGGGTCGACCCGTGTCACGGGTGAGAGCTCACGATCACCAGTGCGCGTTGCGGGCCAGCTCCAGGGCGATGTCCTGGAACCAGGCGCCCGCGGCCGGCCCGCCGTTGCACGTGCCGTCGGACTCCCCGGGCAGCTTGACCCAGAGCAGGGCGTCGAGGCCGGAGCCGTCGTTCACCGTCGTCGGCCTGTCACCGAGCGCGCGACCGCGCGGGTTGCACCACTCGCCGTTGGAACCGTTGCCGTTGCGGGAGGTGTCGATGACGAACTTCTTGCCGCCGAGCTGCTGCGAGATCTGCTGACCGTAGGCCTTGGAGTCGGCGGTCGTCTGGTAGTTCGACGTGTTGAGCGCGAACCCGACGGCGTACTCGAAGCCCACCTGGTTGAGGCGGCTGACCGCCGTGCTCACGGGGAGCCACGACGAGTGGCCGGCGTCGATGTAGACGCGGGCGCCCTTGAGCGTCAGCGACTTCGCGGCGTACTTCAGGTAGCCGACACGGTCACCCTGGCCTGCGCAGTCGCCCAGCTGGGCGAGGGCGTCGGGCTCGAGGACGACGTACGGGTTGCCCTGGATGCCCGAGGCGACGGTGTCGATCCACGACGCGTACTCGCTCGTGCTGACGCCGCCCGACGAGTAGTTGCCGCAGTCCCGGCCGGGGATCGCGTAGACGACGAGCATCGGGGTCTTGCCCGCGGCCACGGCGCGACCCGTGTAGTCCGCGACCTCGGCCTTGGCGTGCGACGGGTCGGCCCAGTTGCCCACCCAGTACGCCTGCGGGGTCAGCGCGATCTTGGCGAGCAGGTCCTTGCTGGTGCCCGTCGCCTGCTGCCAGGCCTTGTAGCCCTGCGTCGTCGGGTCGACGTAGAAGCCGCTCGTCGTCGGCGGGGTGGTGGGTGTGGGCGTGGGTGTGGGCGTCGGGGTCACGGTGGGTGTGGGGGTCGGGGTCGGGGTCGGGGTGGGCGTCGGTGTCGTCGTCGGTGTGGGTGTCGTCGTCGGCGTGGGTGTGGGCGTCGTCGTCGGTGTCGTCGTCGGGACGCTGCCGGTGCACGTGGTGCCGTTCATGGTGAACGACGTGGGCGCGGGGTTGGATCCCGTCCACGAGCCGTTGAACCCGAAGCTCGTCGTCGCTCCCGTCGACAGGCTCCCGTTGTAGCTCATGCTGGCGACCGTGACGGCCGAGCCCGACGTGGTCGGCGTGCCGTTCCACAGCTGTTGGATCTTTTGCCCGGCACCGAACGTCCAGCCCACGTTCCAGGACGTGACGGCGCTGCCGAGGTTGGTGAGGGTCACGTTGGCGCCGAAGCCGCCGCCCCACTGGTTGGTGATCTGGTAGTCGACCTTGCAGGCGGTCGCCGCCTGGGCCGACGTCGCGGTGAGGGCCGTCAGGCCGGAGACGGCGATGGCCGCGGCCGACAGCAGCGCCGCGGCGCTTCTACGGGTGTGCATACGGATGGATCTCCTTGGTCACGACCGACCGGGGTCGTCCGGAGCGGGGCGCCTGGTGGCGTCCGCCTGCTGGCGGCCCGGCGTCGCTGCGTCGGCGGGGACGGGTCCGCGCTGACACGGCCTCGCCGACGAGCGAACCGGGCCCTTCCGAGGAAACCCCGGCGGGACCCGCCCTGGCGAGAGGTGGCACGACACCTAAACGTTTAGAGGTGGTGAAAGCGCACGTCGAAGCGCTTACGTGCACGTCGTCAGGGCTCTGACCAGGGCGCCGACGGCCGGCGGGCATCGCCCGCAGGAGGGTGTCGAGCGCGGCATCCGGGTGAATCTGGACAAACGATCGGGTAACCGGCAGAAATCATCCCATCATGTCCGATTCATCCTTTACGCTCTGACCCGGTCGGCGTTCGCGTCGGCCCCGATCGGCGCTGCCCTCGCGTGCCGTCACACCCCTGCCTGCGCTCGATACCCCCTGCCTGGAGGCCATCTCATGCTGCGCCGCGCCGCTGTCGTCGCCGCCCTCTCGTCCGCCGCGATCCTCGCCGTCCCCGTGGGGGCGCAGGCCGCCGGCGGCTGGCACGGCGGTGGGCCGGGTGGCGGAGGTTCCCACGGCGCGCGCACGACGTCGTCGTCCGCTCCGACGGCCGGGCAGGGCGAGTACGTCGAGGTGCGGTGGGCGACGCCCCTCTCGTCGGGTGCCGCCCGCCCGAAGGACGGCGACGACGCCGCGCTGTGGCCGCAGCACCTGGCCACCGCCGCGACGTGCGGCGTGTGGCTGCAGTACGACCGGTACGTGCCCGGGACGACGACCGACCGACTGATCAGCGGCGGTGTGCTCTACGGCCCCAACAACCCGACCGAGGCTCTCGCGACCCGCTACCCCTACACCGACACGAACCAGCCGTGGACGTTCGTGAAGGCTCCGGACTGCGGCACGACGACGCCGACGAGCGCGCCCACGCCGAGCCACACCCCGTGCCCGAGCGGTTCCCCGACGCCCCGGACGTCCCCGACCCCGCGCGCCACCCCCAGCACGACGCCGACCACGTCGGCACCGCCGGTCGTCCCGCCCGTCGTGCCGCCCGCGACGGAGCCCACGCCGAGCCAGCCGCCTGCCCCCAGCGACTCGCCCACGCCCAGCACCACCACCCCGACGACGCCGGCGGCATCTCCGTCGTCGTCGGTGCCGGTCTCCGAGACGCCGTCGGCGACCCCGTCGCCGACCGCCCCGGACACGGAGGTCCTGGCCTCCGAACCGACGCCCACCGCCGACGGCGGGATCGTGCGGTCCACACCGCCTCCCGCCTACCGGACCCAGACGCCCGAGACTCCCGACTCCGAGGTCCTCGCGAGCACCGGCTCGTCGGGTGCGGGTGCCGTCGGCATCGTCGCCGCCGTGCTGGCCGGTGCGGGGGCCCTGCTCGTCGTCGCCCGTCGCCGCTCAGCACGCTGACCCGGGGCGCCGGGCGGAACCTTCGGACCGCCCGGCGCGTGTCGGGACCGCCCGACCTCAGGGTCGGACGCGCGCGTCGCGCCGGTTGTCCTGCGCGATCCGCTTCCAGCGCGCCCGTTCCTGCGCGGCGAGCCGCGCGTCGGCCCGGCGCGCCTGGAACGCCGCCTCGCGGGCGAGCTTGCACCATGAGTCGTAGCGGCGCCGGGGCAGCTCGCCCGACGCGAGGGCGGCCGCGACCGCGCACCCGGGTTCACCGGCGTGGCCGCAGTCCGCGAACCGGCAGCGCGCGACGAGCTCGGCGACGTCGCTGAACGTCGCGTCGAGGGCCTCGTCGTCGGCCACGACGCCGACGCCGCGGATGCCGGGGGTGTCGATGAGCACCGCGCCGCCGGTCAGCGCGACGAGCTCGCGGTGCGTGGTGGTGTGGCGGCCGCGCCCGTCGGACTCGCGCCGGTCACCGGTCGACATGACGTCGCGGCCCGCGAGCGCGTTGACGAGGGTCGACTTGCCGGCACCCGACGGTCCGACGACGACGAGCGTCGTGCCCGAGGTCAGCAGGGCGCGCAGCGGCGCGAGGCCGTCCTCGGACGCGGCGCTCACGGCGTGCACGTCGACCGCGATCGCCGCCTGTGCGACGTCGCGGGCCATCCCGTCGGGGTCCGGCACCAGGTCGGCCTTCGTCAGGACGACGACGGGCCGCGCCCCGGACCTCCACGCGAGCGTGAGCATGCGCTCGACGCGACCGAGATCGGGGTCCGGGTCCAGGTGCTCGACGACGAGGACCACGTCGACGTTCGCCGCGAGGACCTGCTCGCGCGACGTCTCCCCCGCCGAGTCCCGCACGAGCGCCGACGTCCGCGTCCGGATCATCCGGACCTGACCGTCGTCGAGCTCGACCCAGTCCCCCACGGTCGGCACCGCACGGCCGCCGTCCAGCTCCGCCAGACCGTCGCGGGCGAGCGTGACCCGCGCGGGCTCGCCGCCTGCGGCCGCGACGAGGAGCGAGCCCTTGTCGGCCCGGACCACGCGCACGGCCTCGTCGGCCCTCGTCCCGTTCGTCACCCGGCGGACGGTAGCCCGCGACGGGCGCACCCCACCACGCTTTATGCCGCGCTCAGACCACCCCGAGCGCGAGCATCGCGTCCGCGACGCGGACGAACCCCGCGATGTTGGCACCCACCACGTAGTTGCCGGGCGCGCCGTACTCGTCGGCGGTGGCCAGGCAGCGGTCGTGGATGTCTCTCATGATCTCCGCCAGACGAGCCTCGGTGTGCTCGAAGCTCCACGAGTCGCGGCTCGCGTTCTGCTGCATCTCGAGAGCGGACGTCGCGACGCCGCCGGCGTTGGCCGCCTTGCCCGGAGCGAACAGCACGCCCGCATCCTGCAGGAGCGCGACGGCCTTGGGCGTGGTCGGCATGTTCGCCCCCTCGGCGACCACGCGGACCCCCGACGCGATCAGCGCGCGGGCGTCGTCGTCGTCGAGCTCGTTCTGCGTCGCGCAGGGCAACGCCACCTCGGCGCCCACCTCCCAGACGCGACGGCCGGGCACGTAGACGGCACCGCGGCGCTCGGCGTAGACGGAGACCCGCTCGCGCTCCACCTCGCGCACCTGCCGCAGCAGGTCGAGGTCGACACCGCGCTCGTCGAGCACGTACCCGCTCGAGTCCGAGAACGCGACGACGTGCGCGCCGAGCTGCTGGGCCTTCTCGATGGCGTGGATCGCGACGTTGCCCGCGCCCGAGACCACGACGCGGCGCCCGTCGAACGACTCACCGGTGTGCGCGAGCATCCGATCGGCGAACATGACGGCGCCGTACCCCGTGGCCTCCTTGCGCACCAGCGACCCGCCCCAGGTCAGGCCCTTGCCGGTCAGCACGCCCGACTCGTAACGGTTGGTGATCCGCTTGTACTGCCCGAACAGGAAGCCGATCTCCCGGGCGCCCACGCCGATGTCCCCCGCGGGCACGTCGGTGTGCTCGCCGAGGTGGCGGTACAGCTCCGTCATGAACGACTGGCAGAAGCGCATGACCTCACCGTCGGACCGGCCGCGCGGGTCGAAGTCCGACCCACCCTTGCCGCCACCGATCGGCATGCCGGTCAGCGCGTTCTTGAAGACCTGCTCGAAGCCCAGGAACTTGACGATCCCGAGGTAGACCGAGGGGTGGAACCGCAGGCCGCCCTTGTACGGGCCTAGCGCCGAGTTGAACTCGACGCGGAACCCGCGGTTGATCTGCACGGCGCCTGAGTCGTCCACCCACGGCACCCGGAAGATGATCTGCCGTTCGGGTTCGCACAACCGCTCCAGCACGGCGGCGTCGACGTACTCCGGGTGCTTGGCGAGCACGGGCCCGAGGCTGTCGAAGACCTCGTGGACTGCCTGGTGGAACTCGCTCTCTCCCGCGTTGCGTGCGAGCACCTGCTCGAGGGCGTGCCCCAGCTGAGTGTTCATGTGCGTTTCGGCTCCGCTCTGCTCTGCGTACCTGGACGAACGGCCAGGTTAGCGAGAGCGGACCGCACACATTCCGGCCGTCCGCAACTTGGGCCGGGCAACCGCTTTCGGCAGCCCGGCGTCAGCCGAAGTAGTGCGGCAGCGTCGCCTCGTGGACCTCGCGGGCCTCGGCGAGCGGGAGCGTGAAGAGGCCCGCGACCTCGACCGCCGGGCCGTGGTCGTGGTCGGCCTTGTCGAGGGTCGCGCCCGCGCCCGGGGTGCAGTGCTCGGCGGTCTCGCCCAGCCGGATCGCCGGCACACCGCGCGCGGTGCACAGGTCCGCGAGCCGGACCTCCTCCGAGCGCGGCACGGCGACGAGCACGCGACCGGTCGACTCGGAGAACAGCGCCTCGAACGGCGTGACGCCGTCGCGCGCGCACAGCTCGTCGAGCGAGACCTGCACGCCCACGCCGAACCGCAGCGAGGACTCGACCAGAGCGATCGCCAGACCGCCCTCGGACAGGTCGTGCGCGGAGTCGACCAGGTCGTCGCGCGCGGCGTTCTGCAGCACGGACGCCAGCCGACGCTCGGCCGCGAGGTCGACGACCGGCGGCAGCCCGCCCAGGTGACCGTGCACCACGTCGGCCCACGCGGAGCCGTCCAGCTCGGCGCGCGTCGTCCCCAGCAGGTAGACGGCCTGTCCCGGGGCGGTCCAGCCGGACGCGACCGCGTCGGCCACGTCGTCGAGCACGCCCAGCACGCCGACGACGGGCGTCGGGTGGATCGCGGAGTCGATGAGCCCGGGCTCGCCGGTGCCGTTGTAGAGCGAGACGTTGCCGCCGGTGACCGGGACCTCGAGAGTCTGGCAGGCGTCTGCCAGGCCACGGATGGCCTCGACGAGCTGCCACATGGAGTCGGGGTGCTCGGGGCTGCCGAAGTTGAGGCAGTCGGTCACCGCGAGCGGGCGGGCCCCCGTCGTCGCGACGTTCCGGTACGCCTCCGCGAGCGCGAGCTGCGCACCCGTGTACGGGTCGAGCTTGGCGTAACGGCCGTTCGCGTCGGTCGCCAGCGCGACCCCGAGGCCGGTGGTCTCGTCGACGCGGACCACACCGGAGTCGTCGGGCTGAGCGAGCGCGGTGTTGCCCTGCACGAACCGGTCGTACTGGTTGGTCACCCACGCCTTGGAGGCGAGGTTGGGCGAGGCGAGCAGCTCCAGGACGGTGCCGCGGATCTCCGCGGCGCTCGTCGGGCGCGCCAGCTCCGCGGCCGTGTCCGCGTTGAGGCCGTCCTGCCAGGCCGGGCGCGCGTACGGGCGGTCGTAGACCGGACCCTCGTGCGCGACGGTCTTGGGGTCGACGTCCACGATGCGCTCGCCGTGGTGGTCGATCGTCAGCCGTCCCGTGCCGGTGACCTCGCCGATCACGGCCGTCTCGACGTCCCACTTGCCCGTGATGGCCAGGAACGCGTCGAGCTGGTCCGGCCGGACCACGGCCATCATGCGCTCCTGCGACTCCGACATGAGGATCTCGCCGGCCGTCAGCGTGGGGTCGCGCAGCAGCACGTGCTCGAGGTCGACGTGCATGCCGCCGTCGCCGTTGGACGCGAGCTCGCTGGTGGCGCAGCTGATGCCGGCCGCGCCCAGGTCCTGGATGCCCTCGACGACGCGCGCGGCGTACAGCTCCAGGCAGCACTCGATGAGCACCTTCTCCATGAACGGGTCGCCGACCTGCACCGACGGGCGCTTGGAGGGCTTCTCGTCGTCGAAGGTCTCGGACGCCAGGATCGACGCGCCGCCGATGCCGTCGCCGCCCGTGCGCGCCCCGAACAGGACCACCTTGTTGCCGGCGCCCGACGCGTTGGCCAGGTGGATGTCCTCGTGCCGCAGCACGCCCAGGCACAGCGCGTTGACCAGCGGGTTGCCCTGGTAGCTGGCGTCGAAGACCAGCTCGCCGCCGATGTTGGGCAGGCCCAGGCTGTTGCCGTAGCCGCCGACGCCGGACACGACGCCGTGCACCACGCGTGCGGTGTCCGGGTGGTCGACCGCGCCGAAGCGCAGCTGGTCCATGACGGCGACCGGGCGCGCGCCCATGGAGATGATGTCGCGGACGATGCCGCCGACGCCCGTCGCGGCGCCCTGGTAGGGCTCGACGTACGACGGGTGGTTGTGCGACTCGACCTTGAACGTCACGGCCCAGCCGTCGCCGATGTCGACGACGCCCGCGTTCTCACCGATGCCGACGAGCAGGTGCTCCTTCATCGCGTCGGTCGTCTTGTCGCCGAACTGGCGCAGGTGGTTCTTGCTCGACTTGTACGAGCAGTGCTCCGACCACATGACCGAGTACATGGCGAGCTCGGCGGCCGTGGGGCGGCGGCCCAGGATGTCGCGGATGCGCTGGTACTCGTCGACCTTGAGGCCCAGCTCGGCGTACGGCTGCTCCTGGTCGGGCGTCGCCGCGGCGTTCTCGACGGTGTCAGAGGGGTGGGCAGGACGCGCAGGTGCGGTGGTCATCGGTTCCCTTGGGCGAGTTCGCACGCGGGCCTCGCTGGGGGCGGGACGCGCGGCCGTCGTCGGCGGACGACGTCAGGATACCGACACCCGACCGCGTGCCTCGCGCGTGCCCACGGGCGGTACGGCGTCCGCTACCGTCGCTCACGTGCCCGACTCGAGCCCTCGCCTGCCGCGACGGGTCCGAGGCCGACTGCTCCTGGGCGCGGCCGCGACGTGCAGCGTGCTCGCCGCGTGCACGGGTGGGGCGTCGCCGTCGCCGACCACGTCCTCGAGCGCTGCGTCCTCGAGCGCTGCGTCCCCGAGCGGTGCGTCCCCGAGCGCTGCGTCCTCGTCGGACGCGGGCGTGACGGCGTCACCCGACGAGCTGCCCGGCGCCCCGTCGGCCGACGACGTCCGCGCCGGGACGCGCGTGCAGTCCCACGGCGCGACGATCTGGGTCGCACCGCAGGCGGACGTGTCGATGACGTCGAAGAAGCTGGCCGACGGTTCCGTCCGTCTGACCTTCCGCGACCGCCGCGAACCCGCCACCGGCGCGCCCCTCGCCTATGCGACGGGGAAGGACCCGCGCGCGTTCGCGGACGGCTCCGCCCTGGCGGGAGGCGGGGGGCTCGCGCCGACGAACGCGTCGTTCGCGGCGGCCGACGACGGTGTGCTCGCACTGACGGCACGCACGACCGGCGCCGCGAAGATCTGGTTCACCGGCTCGGCGGTGGCGAAGACGGAATGGGGGAACCGCGAGGGCGGCCGCTCCCTGGCGGTGACGCCCACGGACTGGGCCCGCGTCGGGAGCCTGGCGGCGTCCGAGCTGACCTGGTCCCAGCTGATCGCCGACGAGCCCGAGGCCGACTCCCCCACGGTGCACGAGCAGCTCAGCTGTCACGAGCTCGGGGCGCCGGACAAGGCCACGTGGAACCTCGAGCCCTGGCGGCCCGAGGTCGGCGCGCTCGAGATGATCTCGGCCCGCTGCAACCCGACCTGATCTCCCACCGTTCGGGCCGCGCACGGGCCAGGATGGGATCCGGGACAGCCGCGGCAGCAGGCCCGCGTGCGACCGCGCAGCAGGGAGGCCACGATGTCGAGCTCGAGCCCTCAGCCCCGACCCGCCGGCAGCACCAAGAAGCCGATCCCGTGGCGGCTGTACGTCGGCATCGCCGCCGTGGTGATCGCCGTCGTCGTGATCCTGCAGAACCAGGCCGACGCCCGGTTCCACATCCTGTTCTGGACCGTGACGCTGCCGACGTGGGTGATGCTGCTGATCGCGCTCGCGCTCGGCGTCGTCGTCGGCTGGCTGCTGCACTACCGCCGGGCCGCCAAGAAGTGAGCGGAACGCCCGGACCCGCGATGCGCGGGTCCGGGCGGTGCGTGCTCAGTGCGAGTGCTTCTCCGGCACCGGCGCGTCCCCCGACGCCCGCTGCGCCCGGTAGTACGCGCGCGCCTCGTCCTGCCGCGTCTGCTCGGCGCCGGACGCGATGGGCGCCCGCAGGTGCTCGGGCCCGTAGCCGAACGCGTCGACCAGGTCCTGGGCGTGCGGGCGCAGGCGGGTCAGCAGCCGGTCGATGTAGGACGTGACGGTGCGCGCGCGGCCCGCGGACAGGCGCCCGTTGATGAGGTACCAGGCCAGGTGGCGCTCGACGAGCTGCAGGCCGAACAGGTCCCGCAGCCAGGTCAGCACCTGCTTGGTGCCGGGGTCCGTGACCTGCGCGAGGCCGCGGGTGAACGCCTCCCACTGGACCCGCTCGGCGTGCGCGCGGGCCGCCTCGATGAGCTCGTGCTGGTGGGCGTTGAAGAGTGCCGCTGCCTCGGCCGGGGCCATCTTCTGCGCGGGCCGCAGCGCCATGGCCAGGTCGGCCACCATCGCCTCGACACGGTCGGTCAGCAGCTCGCGCTGCGACTGCTCGTCGCGGAGCTGCCCCACCGAGCGACGGGCGTCGCCCGCGTCGGTGATGGTCTGGACCGCGCGGATGAGCGGCGTGCGGTGCAGTGCGGCGTCCGCGGCTCGTCCGGCGACCAGCCGCGCGACGTCTCCGGCGCCGGCGCCCTTCAGCGCGCGACCGTACTCGGTGAGCAGACGCTTGGCGACGAGCTGGTAGAGGACCGTGTTGTCGCCCTCGAACGTCACGTAGACGTCCATGTCCTGGTGCAGGCCGACGAGCCGGTTCTCCGCCAGGTAGCCGGCACCACCGCACGCCTCGCGCGCGGTCTGGATCGTGGTCATGGCGTGCCACGTCGACGTCGGCTTGAGGGTGGCCGCGAGCGTCTCGAGGTCCTCGCGTCCCTGGGGCGTGTCGCCCCGGCCGGAGAAGACGTCGTCGAAGGCCGCGAGCAGCTCCTCGTGGGCGAACGTCGTCGCGTAGGTCTCCGCCAGCAGCGGCAGGAGCCGGCGCTGGTGCTGGCCGTAGTCCATGAGCACGACCTCGTCGGAGCCGGCGCCCGCGAACTGACGGCGCTGGTTCGCGTACGTCACGGCGATCGCCAGCGCGATCTTGCTCGCGTTGGCGGCCGCGCCGTCGAGCGAGACACGGCCCTGGACGAGCGTGCCGAGCATGGTGAAGAACCGGCGGCCGGGGCTGGCGATCGACGACGAGTAGGTGCCGTCGGCGTCCACGTCGCCGTACCGGTTGAGCAGGCTCGTGCGCGGGACCCGGACGTGGTCGAAGTGCAGGCGGCCGTTGTCGATGCCGTTGAGCCCGCCCTTGAGGCCGTCGTCCTCGCCGCCGACACCGGGGAGCCACGCCCCGGACTCGTCACGCAGCGGCACGTAGAACGCGTGCACGCCGTGGTTGACCGCGCCGGCACCGGGCGCCGCCGTCACGAGCTGGGCGAAGACGACCGCCGCCGTGCCGTGCTGCGCCGCGTTGCCGAGGTAGTCCTTCCACGCCGCGCGGAACGGCGTGTGGATGACGAACTCCTGCGTGGCCGGGTCGTACGTGGCGGTGGTGCCGATCGACGCGACGTCCGAGCCGTGGCCCGTCTCGGTCATCGCGAACGCGCCCGGGACCGCCACCGACATCGCGTCGGGGAGGAACCGCTCGTGATGGTCGGCCGTGCCCAGGTGCAGGATCGCCGACGCGAACAGGCCCCACTGGACGCCCGCCTTGATCTGCAACGACGGGTCGCCCGCCACGAGCTCCTCGAACCGCGAAAGCGAGCCGCCGTGGTCGTCGGCGCCGCCCAGGTGCGTGGGAAACGCGCGCAGGACGTCGTGGTGCGCGGCGAGCTCGCGCAGCTGGTGCAGCACGCGCTCGCGATGCTCGGCGAGCGGCTGGCCCTCGATCTTCTGGAAGTCGGGGTCCCCCGCGACCGCACGCGCCTGCCGACGCAGGTCCGCGTACGGGCCGAGGAGCTGGTCCGCGAGCGCGGCGACGTCGACGCGGACGTCCGACTCGCCGGGCAGGAGGGCCTCGAGCGAGGCCGGGCGGTCGGTGGTGGCGGTCATCGGTTCTCCTCGGTGGTGCTGGTGCTGGGGGTGGTGCTGGTGTTGCGCTCGCGGGCGAGCAGACCGACGGGACCGGCCCACAGCCACGCGGCGACCTGGGCGGTGATGTCCTCGCGGTCGGGGCTGCCGGGCTGGTCGCGGTGCGCCAGCCACCACTCGCCCGCGCCGCGCACGAAGCCGACGGCACCTGCGGCCCACGACTCCGCGAGCGCGATACGGGCGGAGGTCGCGTCGTCGGGCTCGGCCTCGGGCCGGCGGGCCAGACGACGGCCGTCGGCGGCCTCCTCCGTCAGCCCGCGCGCGAACGGCGCGGCGACCAGCGCCGTGACCGAGTCGAGGAAGTGCCCCAGAGGGCCGCCCGACTCGACCGAGCCGTTGCGCGTCACGAACGCGTAGACGTTCGGGGACGACTCGATCATCTCGAGGTACACGGCCACCATCGCGCGCAGACCCTCGCGAGGTGTGGGCGCGACCCGGAGCACGCCCTCGAGCGCGCCCTGGATCTGCAGCACGACCGCCTCGGCGACCGCGATCTGCAGTCCGGTCTTGTCCGCGAAGTAGCGGTAGACGATCGACTTGGAGGTGCCCGCCGCGGTGGCGATCTCCTCCATCGAGACGTCGGGGCCCTTGTGGTGCACGGTCCGGCGCGCGATGCGCACCAGCTCCGCGCGGCGCGCCTCGCGGTGGTCGGCCCAGCGGGTCGACCGTCCGTCGGCGGCGTAGACGTCCTGCGCCGGCGGGGGCGCCGGGCGGACGCGGTGGAGGCCGCGACCTCCCGGAGGCGCGGCGTCGGTGCTCAGCAGGGTCAGTCCGCTCGTCTTCGAGGGACCCGGTGTGACAGGACTCACGAGACCGAAGGTATCAGGTACTGTGGGTTCCGGGAACACCGGCGGGACGAAAGTCCGTTGCCCGGTGCTCGAGACTCATCACCGACGATGCTCATCGATGCGAGAGGGACACGCTCCATGGCCACCTCCAAGTCCGCCGGACAGACCCCGCCGACGAGCGCCCGCGCGCTGGTCCTCGGCGGCAACCGGATCCCGTTCGCCCGCGCCGGCGGGAAGTACGCGCACGCCAGCAACCAGGACATGCTCACGGCCGCCCTCGACGGGCTGGTCGCGCGCTACGGCCTGCAGGGCGAGCGCATCGGCGAGGTGGCGGCCGGCGCGGTCCTCAAGCACAGCCGCGACTTCAACCTCACGCGGGAGGTCGTGCTCGGGTCGGCCCTGTCACCCGAGACGCCGGCGTACGACCTGCAGCAGGCGTGCGCGACGGGCCTCGAGACGGTCGTCTCGCTGTCCAACAAGATCCGCCTCGGGCAGATCGAGTCCGCCGTCGCGGGCGGCGTCGACACCACGTCGGACGCCCCGATCGCCGTGAGCGAGGGGCTGCGCCGCGCGCTGCTGGACCTGTCCCGGGCGGGGTCCGTCGGGCAGAAGCTGGCCGCCGCCGCCAAGATCCGCCCGAAGGACCTCACGCCGGCCACGCCGCGGACGTCCGAGCCGCGCACCGGCCTATCGATGGGCGAGCACCAGGCGCTGACGACCGCGCAGTGGGGCATCACGCGCGAGGCGCAGGACGAGATCGCGCTCGCCTCCCACCAGCGGCTGGCCGCCGCCTGGGACGCCGGGTTCTTCGACGACCTGGTCACGCCGTACCGCGGCCAGGCGATCGACGGGAACCTGCGCGCGGACACGTCGCTCGAGAAGCTGGCGAAGCTCCGGCCCACGTTCGGCCTCGGCCTGGACACGCCGGCGACGATGACGGCGGGGAACTCGACACCGCTGACCGACGGGGCGTCCACGGTGCTGCTCGGCAACGACGCGTGGGCCGACGAGCACGGGCTGACGCCGCTCGCGGTGGTCGTGGACGCCGAGGCCGGCGCCGTCGACTTCGTGCACGGCGTCGACGGCCTGCTCATGGCTCCCGCGCTCGCGGTCCCCCGGCTGCTGGCCCGCAACGGCCTGACGCTGGCGGACTTCGACTACGTCGAGATCCACGAGGCGTTCGCCGCGACGGTCCTGACCACGCTGGCGGCCTGGGAGTCCGACGAGTTCGGCAAGGAGCGCCTGGGGCTGGCCGGGGCGTTCGGCACGGTCGACCGCGACCGGCTCAACGTGCACGGGTCCTCTCTCGCGGCGGGGCACCCGTTCGCCGCGACGGGCGGGCGCATCGTCGCCACCATCAGCAAGGAGCTGCACGCACGCAAGGCCGCCGAGGGCCGGCCCGTGCGCGCGCTCGTGTCCGTGTGCGCAGCCGGTGGGCTGGGCCTGACCGCGATCCTCGAGGCGGCCTGAGATGGGCGACACCTACCTGAACCTGGTCAACAGCGGCGTCACCGCCAAGATCGCCAAGCAGCTCGGGCTCCCCCAGCCCGCGCCGCTGCGACGCTACCGACCGGGCGTCCCGCTGCTCGGCGGCCCGGCGCTCGTCGTCGGGACCGGCGCGGACGCGGACGCGGTCGCCGCGCTGCTGTCGACGACGTGGGACCTCGAGGTGCACCGGCACGCGACCCCGGACGTGCGGTACGCGGCCGTCGTCGTCGTGCTCACCCAGGTCGCGCACCCCGACGAGCTGTCCGCGCCGGTGCTCGCCGCCGCCGGCGTGCTGCGCTCCCTGAGCCGGGGCGCGCGGGTCGTCACGCTCTCGCGCGAGGCCACGGCCGACGACGCCCCGGCCGTCGCCGCCGCCCGGCAGGGTGTCGACGGGCTGCTGCGCTCGCTGGCCAAGGAGCTGCGCGGCGGCTCGACCGGCAACGGGATCGTCCTGGCCGGCGACGTCGCGACGGACGCCCCGTCGGTCGTCGGCGCACTGCGCTTCTTCCTGTCGACGCGGTCGGCCTTCGTCGACGGTCAGCTGCTGACGGTGTCGTCGGGCGCCGGCACGCTGCCCGAGTCCTGGGAGCGTCCGCTCGAGGGCCGCGTCGCCGTCGTCACCGGTGCCGCGCGCGGCATCGGGGAGTCGATCGCCGACACCCTGGCCCGCGACGGCGCGACGGTCGTCGCGGTGGACATGCCGTCCGCGGGCGAGCAGCTCACACGGGTCGCCAACCGCGTGCGCGGCACCGCGCTGCAGCTCGACGTGACGGCCGACGACGCCGGCGCGCGGATCCTGGAGCACGCGCTCGCCCGGCACGGCCGGCTCGACGTCGTCGTGCACAACGCCGGCATCACGCGCGACAAGCTGCTGGCCAACATGAGCCCCGAGAAGTGGGACTCGGTGCTGGCGGTCAACATCGCGTCGCAGCTGCGCATCAACGAGACCCTGCTGACCTCGGGCGACTTCACCGACGCACCGCGCATCGTCTCGCTCGCGTCCACGTCGGGCATCGCGGGCAACCGCGGCCAGACCAACTACGCGGCGTCCAAGGGGGGCGTCATCGGCATGGTGCGGGCGACCGCTCCGCTGCTCGAGGCGTTCGGCGGAACGGCCAACGCGGTGGCGCCCGGGTTCATCGAGACCGAGATGACCGCCCGCATCCCCGCCGTCACCCGGCAGGTCGCGCGGCGGCTCAACTCGCTGCAGCAGGGCGGCCAGCCGGTCGACGTCGCGGAGGCGGTCGCGTTCCTGGCGTCGCCGGCCGCCGGCGGCGTCGTCGGGCGCGTGCTGCGCGTGTGCGGGCAGAACATGGTGGGCCAGTGACGGACGGTCCCGCGTCGCACCGGGAGCTCGAGCTCCCCGTGCCGGGGCTCGGCGGGCTCTACGCCCGCGGCGCCGCGGCGAGCGGACGGCTAGCGCTCACGCGTCGCTTCGGCTCGTCCGACGACGCGATCGGACCCCTGCCCGAGGTGGCGTACGCGGTGCGCGGCGTCCGCGCCGACGCCGCGCACCTCACGGCCTACCAGCACCTGCTGGGCGAGCCCGCGACGGACGCGCTGCCCGCGGGCTTCGTGCACGTCCTGGCCTTCCCCGTCGCGACCGCGCTCATGACGCGGTCGGACTTCCCGCTTCCCCTGCTCGGCATGGTCCACCTGGCCAACGCCGTGACGCAGCACCGCCCGATCCGCCTGGGCGAGACGCTCGACGTGCGCGCGTGGGCCCGGGACCTGCGCCCGCACCGCACGGGCACGCAGGTGGACCTGGTCACCGAGGTGTCGGTGGCCGACGAGGTCGTCTGGCGGGGCACGTCGACGTACCTGGCCAAGGGCGCCGGCGCTTCAGGGGCCGACGACGAGCGCGAGCCCTTCGTCGCGCCGGTTCCGACCGGGCAGTGGCGACTACCGGCGGACACGGGTCGCCGCTACGCCGCAGTGTCCGGCGACCGCAACCCGATCCACCTGTCGGCGCTGTCCGCCAAGGCGCTGGGCTTCCCGCGGGCCATCGCGCACGGCATGTACACCGCGTCCCGCGCGCTGGCGGACGTCGGCGCCGCCCGCGGCGAGGCGTTCGTCTGGTCCGCCGAGTTCAGCAAGCCGGTGCTGCTGCCGAGCGCGCCGTCGGTCCGCCTGGCCCGCGAGGGCGGCGGCTTCGGGTACACCGTCTGGCGCCCCGGCTCCACCGCACCCCACCTGACGGGCACGGTCACGCCGGCCTGACGCGGCCACCAAGGAATCCGAGCTTCCTGCTCGTCTCCCGCACGGAATGCTCGGAATCTCGGTGGTTCAGACCGCCGCGGCGAGACGCGACTCCAGCCCGGCGCGGACGGTCGACCACTCGTCGGCCAGGATCGAGAAGTACGCCGTGTCGCCGCGCGACCCGTCGGGCCGGACGCGGTGGCTGCGCAGCACGCCCTCGGGCACGCCGCCGAGGCGACGGATCGCCGCGATGGACCGCGCGTTCTGGGCGTCCGCGCGCAGGGCCACCCGCGCCAGGCCCCACGTCTCGAACGCGTGCCGGAGGAGGAGGTACTTGCACGCCGGGTTGGTCGTGCCGCCCCACCACGCACGCCCGTAGTAGGTGTTGCCGATCTCGACGCGGCCCATCGCGCGGGACAGGTCGTAGAACGACGTGCTGCCGCGCACCTCGTCGTCGGGGCCCAGGACCGTGAAGGCGAGGCGGTCCGGCACGGCGACGGCGGCCTCGACGTGGGCGGTCATCTGCTCGGGCGTCGTCGGGGTCGCGGTCGTCATGCCGCGCCACAGCGCGTCGTCGATCAGCGCGACGAGCGCCGCGGCGTGCTCGGTCGCCAACGGGACCAGGCGGACCCCGTGGCCTTCCAGGACGACGTCGTGCTCCATGCCGCAGACGATCGCACGGGCCTGGCCGGGCCGACGAGGCATCTCGGCTCCCGGACCATGGCAGGCTGACGTCGTGACCGACCTCGAGGAGTTCGCCGGCCCGCTCGAACCCGAGGGCGACTACGACGGCCTGGCCATGACCGGCGCGCGGCTGGACGGCCAGGACGCGTCGTCGGCGCGGATCCTGGAGTGCGTCCTCGAGCAGTGCTCGCTCGACGGTGTCCGGCTCGAGCACGCGCGCATCATCGACACGGCGGTGCGGGACTCCCGGGCCGGCGAGCTGCTCGCCGCGTCGTCGACCTGGCAGGACTGCACGTGGCGCGGGCTGCGCATCGGCGCCGCCCAGGCGTACGCCTCGTCGTGGACGCGCGTCGAGGTGCGCGGCGGCAAGATCGACTACCTCAACCTGCGCGACGCGCGCCTGACGGAGGTCGCGTTCGTCGACCTGGTCGTCGACGAGCTGGACCTCGCTCGCGTCACGGCCAAGCGCGTGCGCTTCGAGGGCTGCCAGGTGCGACGGCTGGACGTGAGCGGCGCGCGGCTGACCGATGTCGACGTCCGCGGGATCGACGGGCTGCGGGAGCTCGCGGGCATCGAGGGGCTCGCGGGCGCGACCATCAGCGCCGACCAGCTCGTCGAGCTGGCTCCTTCACTCGCCGAGCACGTGGGCCTGCGGGTCGACTGAGCCGCAGGCCCACGGCGGGGGTCACAGGTCGGCGGGCCGCAGGACGAAGGCGATGGCGTGCGCGATCTGCTTGTTGCCCTTGTTGATGTCCAGCTTTCCGGGCACCAGGAACGGGTTGAGGTCGTTGCGGTCCTGGTCGATCAGCTGCACGAGCCCGAACCGCTTCGAGATGACGTCGACCGTGAACGTCCCGCCCTGCGCGGTGGTCAGCTTCGCACCGTCCGACGCGAGCGCCGTCTTCGAGTCGATCGTCGCGCCCGGCACCACGTGGTAGAGCAGCACCTGCTCGATCGCGTCGACGCCCACGGCCTTGACCAGCGCGTTCAGCACGCCGGACTCGGTGAAGTACCACCGGTGCGTGAGGTCCAGGGCCAGCAGCTGGAAGGCACGGTCGTTGGGGATGAAGGCCGTCAGCGGCACCGTGCCGTCGGCCAGGACGCCCACGGCGCTGTCCGGCTTGGCCTTCAGGACGGCGCCGACGGCCTGGTCGAGGATGTCGAAGTCGTACCAGTTGTGGTCGAAGGTGTCGCCGTCGGAGGCGAGGACGGCGGCGAGGCTCGTGGTCCCGGTCGGGGCGGCCGATGCTGCGGGGGGGGATGGCCACCACCGCACCGGCGGTCAGCGCGGCGGCGGCGGTGGCGGAGACGAGGCGTCGGATCGACATGAGATCTCCCAGCGGACGTTCGGGCGCGGGCAGCGCCCGGCGCCGCGTCGCGCGGGCACCGGTCGATGCCCTCGTCCGTCCTTCCGGACGCGAGACGCGTCCGGATGCACCCGGTTCGTCCGGATCAGTCGTCGAGCGCCGGCCCGCAGGCCGCGGCGGCCGTCGCGGCCAGGTGGTCCAGCCCGTGCACCGCGATGAGCGGGCGCGTGTCCGCGACCACGGCCCAGCAACCGTCCACGACCTCGTACGACGAACGCGCACCGTCGGCCAGGTAGGAGGCCAGCGCCTCGACGAGACGGTCGACGAACTCGCTCGTCGTCCCGACGCCCACGGACGCGCGGATGGCACCGCCGGACGCCCCCAGGTGCGCGAGCAGCGGGTGCGCGCAGAACCGTCCGTCGCGCACGCCGATGCCGTGCTCGGCAGCGAGGTACGCGGCGACGAGGCCGGCGTCGTGACCGGCAACCGTGAAGGTCACCACGCCCACGGGGTCGGTCGAGTCGGACCAGATGCGCGCCACCTCGACACCGTCGATCGCCGACAGCCCGGCGACGAGCCGGTCCCGCAGCGCCTGCTCGTGCTCGTGCAGCGCACCGGCCGGGAGCGCGGCCAGCTGCTCGCACGCCTCGGCCAGCGCGATCGCGCCGATGACGTTGGGCGAGCCCGCCTCGTGCCGCGCGGGCGCGGGCTGCCAGACCGTCCGGTCGGTCCGCACGTCGCGGACCGCACCGCCACCTGCGAGGTACGGCGTGCCGGCGTCGAGCCAGTCGCGCCGACCCACCAGGGCGCCGGCGCCGAACGGGGCGTAGGTCTTGTGGCCGGAGAACGCGACGTAGTCGGCGCCGGACTCGGCCAGGGAGAAGCCGCGGTGCGGGACGAGCTGGGCGCCGTCGACGGCCACACGCGCACCGGCGGCGTGGGCGATCGCCACGACGTCGTCGAGCGGCAGGGCCTCGCCGGTGACGTTGGAGGCACCGGTGACGGTCACGAGCGCGTAGGGCTGGCGGGCCAGCTCGTCGGCCAGCGCGCGCAGCGTCTCGGCGACCGTCGGCGCGATCGGCACGATGGTGGCCGAGTGGCCCTGGCCGGGACGCGAGTGCACCCACGGCAGCAGGTTGGCGTGGTGCTCGACGTCCAGCAGCAGCACGCGCCCGCCCGTCGGGACCACTCCCGCCAGCAGGTTCAGCGAGTCGGTCGTGTTGCGCGTGATGATCGCGACGTCGTCCTCGCGGGCGCCGACGAAGCGGGCGATGCTCTGCCGCGACGACTCGTACAGCGCGGTCGAGACCTGCGAGAGGTACCCGGCGCCGCGGTGCACGGACGCGTACAGCGGCAGCACCTCGGTGACACGCGCGGCGACGGCCTCGAGCGCGGGTGCGCTGGCCGCGTAGTCGAGGTTGGCGTAGACGCGCTGCGTGCCGTCGACGAGCGGCACGGTGGTCGCACCGCCGACCACGGGGACCAGCGCAGACACCTGCGTCGAACAGTCCGTCCGCTCAGCGATCACAGTCATGGTGCACCTCCGGTTCCGGGGGCCCACCGCCCATGGGGTGCCCCGCGCTTGCCGGGCACCGATCGGTGCCTGGCCTGGTCGTCACCCGGGGCACCCCACCGCAGGAGGAGGGTTGCCGGCCAGCGAGCCGGGGCTTGACGCTGGCGCTCATGACCTGACGACGAGGGTTCCTTCCGGACGCCCCATCTGTCAACGAGGCCCGCGCCGCGTCTCGCATCGCGGGATCCGATGTTCACTCCGTGGAAGGCGCGTCGGAAAGCGCGCTACCATCGGGTCACCATCCAGAGCGGCCGAGAGATCTGGCTCGACGACGCCGCAGCAACCCGCGGGGCTCACCCCCACCGCACGGTGCTACCGCCAGGACCGATGGAGGAGATCGATGCCGTACGCAGGCGACCTGACCCCGCAGCAGGCGTGGGACCTGCTGACGTCCGACGAGCGCGCGCTGCTCGTCGACGTCCGCACGGACGGCGAGTGGCGGACCATCGGCGTCCCCGACGCCGACGACCTGGGCGGCCGCGCGGCGTTCGTCGAGTGGGTCACCCCCGCCGGACCCAACGTGAACTTCCTGAGCGAGCTCGCCGCGGCCGGCGTCACGCCAGGCGACGAGCGCCCGATCGTGTTCCTGTGCCGCAGCGGCGTCCGCTCGGTCGCCGCCGCGCAGGCTGCGACGGCCGCCGGCTTCGGCCCGTCGTACAACGTGCTGCAGGGATTCGAGGGCGACGTCGGGTTCGACGGGCAGCGCGGCCACTCCGGCTGGCGCGCCGACGGCCTGCCCTGGCGCGAGCTGTGAGCCGCGTCCCGGGTCCGGGCGACTGGGACAGCCGTCGCGTCGCCCGCGAGGACCTGCGCCCCGACACGCTCGCCGTGCGCGGCGGGCTGGTGCGCTCCGAGTTCGACGAGATGTCCGAGGCCCTGTTCCTCACGCAGGGTTACGTCTACGGGTCGGCAGGCCAGGCCGAGTCTGCGTTCGCGGGCGACGTCGACCGGTTCCTGTACTCGCGCTACAACAACCCGACGGTCCAGACGTTCGAGGAGCGGCTGCGGCTGCTCGACGGCGCCCAGGCCGCGGTCTCGACCAGCACGGGCATGTCGGCCGTGTTCACGTCGCTCGCGTCGATCGTCAAGCAGGGCTCCCGCATCGTCGCGGCCCGCGCGCTGTTCGGCTCGAGCGTCGTCATCTTCGACCAGCTCCTGGCGGGCTGGGGCGTGCGCGTCGACTACGTCGACGGCCACGTACCGGCGCAGTGGGAAGAGGCGCTGTCCACCCCCGCCGACGTCGTGTTCTTCGAGACGCCGTCCAACCCCATGCAGGACCTGGTCGACATCGCCGCGGTGAGCGCGCTCGCGCACGCGGCCGGTGCCCTGGTCATCGTCGACAACGTCTTCGCCACCCCGGTCCTGTCCCGTCCGCTCGAGCTGGGCGCCGACATCGTCGTCTACTCGGCCACCAAGCACATCGACGGGCAGGGCCGCGTGCTCGGCGGCGCCATCCTGGGTCCCACCGAGTACATCCGCGGCCCGGTGCAGACGTTCGTCCGCAACACGGGCCCGTCGCTCGCGCCGTTCAACGCGTGGGTGCTGCTCAAGGGCCTGGAGACGCTGTCGCTGCGGGTCCGCCACCAGACGTCGTCGGCCCTGGCGCTCGCCCAGTGGCTCGAGGCCCGCGACGAGGTGGCCCGCGTCCGCTACGCCTACCTGCCCTCGCACCCGCAGCACGAGCTGGCGCTGCGCCAGCAGTCCGGCGGCGGGACCGTCGTGACGTTCGACCTGGCAGTCCCGGCCGACGCGACGCCCGAAGTGGCGAAGAAGACGACGTTCGCATTCCTCGACGCGCTGAGGATCGTCGACATCTCCAACAACCTGGGCGACTCGAAGTCGATCGTCACGCACCCCGCGACGACGACGCACGCCAAGCTCGGCGCCGAGGGTCGCGCCGCGGTCGGCATCGCCGAGTCCACGGTCCGCTTCTCGGTGGGCCTGGAGGACGTCGAGGATCTCAAGGACGACCTCACCCAGGCGTTCGCCGTCCTGGGCTGAGGCCCTACAGCGAGACGGTCTCGTTCTCGCCGCCGTCGTAGCGCTCGCCCGTCACCTTGGCCTTGACCAGGCTGAAGACGGTCGCGATGCGGCCTCCCGGCGAGTCCCAGTACTCCGCGGTCTCGCCGTGGACGACGACGAGGACGAGACCGGGCGTCTCCGGCCCGTCCGGGTACCACGCCTCGGCGACCGGTCCCCACAGCTCGCGCTGCTTCGCGACGTCCCGCACGACCTCGGCCGGGCCCGACACGGAGACCCACGACGACGAGTCCGCGAACGCCGCGTTCGCGGGGCTGCCGTGCTCGATCTCGGCGACCTTGTGGCTGTCGGCGTCGGCGAAGAACCAGAGGTCTCCGTCGAACTCGACGTCCTGAACACCCATCGGGCGGCTCACGAGGCTCCCGTCTGCGGCGACCGTGGTGAGCATGGCGGTGCGGGCGTCCTTGATGAGCTCGGCGACCTTGGCGATCTGCTCTGTGGGCATGCGGTGACCTCCTCGTCGGGCGCAGCCCCGACGGCCGCGCGAGCGCCACGGTAGGCAGCGCCCCCGCGGCCCGCACGCGGGGGCCCGACCGCTCTCAGCCGCCTCTCAGAAGAACGAGCGCAGCGTGCGGGCGTTGCGGACGGCGTTCCCGCCGCCGTCGTTGTTGAAGTACGCCAGCACGTCGCGGCCGTCGCGGTCCCACTCCCCCATCCGATCGGCCCACCACCGCAGGTCGTCGTCGGAGTACGAGCCGCCGTAGAGGTGATCGTGGTCGGGTCCGTGCAGGCGGACGTAGACGATGTCCGAGGTCGCACGCAGGACGCAGGGCAGGTGCGCACCGCTCATGACGACGTACGACGCCCGATGCCGTTCGAGGAGCGCGAAGACGTCGTCGTGCTGCCACGACTCGTGCCGCAGCTCGACGGCCACGCGCACCCAGTCCGGCAACGAGCGCAGGAACCAGTCCAGGCGGGCGTCGTCGCGCTCCTGGTCCGGGCGCAGCTGCACGAGCAGGACGCCGCGCCGGTCACCGAGCTCGTGCCACGCCCCGCTGATCCGCCCGGCCCAGCGCTCGGGGTCGTACAGCCGCTTGGCGTGCGTGAGCCCCCGCGGTGCCTTCACCGACATCACGAACCCGTCGGGCAGGCGCGAGCGCCATCCCGCGAAGGTCGCGTCGCGCGGCCACCGGTAGAAGCTCGCGTTCAGCTCGACGGTGTCGAACTCGCGCACATAGTGCTCGAACCGGCGCGCCGGCGGTGTCCCGGGCGGGTACAGCACGCCGTCCCAGTGGTCGTAGGACCACCCGGAGGTCCCGACACGAATGCCCATGCGGGCCATCGTCCGGGTCTCCGCCCGCGAGCGCACCCGTTGCACATCCAGCGCGCCCGATGCGGCGGGGGCGCTCGGTGGGTTTCGGGCGCTGGCGTCGTGCGATATGGCGTCAGGCGAGCGGGGCCGCGGTGCCCGTGACCCGGATACGGCCCTCCGTGGGGATGTCGACCCGTAGGCGGCTCGGGTGGCCGGTCTCCTTGCCCTGGTCCACCGTGATCGTCGTCGGCGCGTCGACGTGGCCGCCCGCGCGTAGGTACGCGCCCAGACCCGCGGCGGCCGACCCGGTCGCGGGGTCCTCGCGGATGCCACCGCGCGGGAACGGGTTGCGGGAGGCGAACCGGGTCGCGTCGAGGCGCTCGACGACGGGCACCGTCCCGTCCCAGCCGTGCGCGTCCTGGAGTGCGAGCATCGCGTCGCCGTCGTGGTCAAGGCGCGGCAGGACGTCCGGGCAGACCGCGATCAGCGGGTGGAGGTTGCCGCCGTGGATCAGGGCGGGCGCGAGCGTCGGGTCGAGGTCGTCGCGCGAGAGCCGCAGCACGCGCAGGACGTCGTCGAGCAGGTCGCCGTCGAGGTCCTCGACGGTGGTCGCCGGCGCGACGAGCGTCGCCTGCTCGGTCGTCACCTCGACAGGGACCGGCCCCGCGTTCGTCGTGAGCGTCACCACCGGTCCCGCGTCCCGCAGCCGGGCGAGCGCCACGCCCGAGGCGATCGTCGCGTGCCCGCAGAACGCGATCTCCGCCCGCGGCGTGAAGTAGCGGACGCGGCCCGCGCCCGGCGCGATGGACGTCAGGAACGCCGTCTCGCTGAACCCGAGATCCGCGGCGATGGCGAGCATGGCGGCCTCGTCGAGCGCTTCGGCGTCCAGCACCACGCCAGCGGGGTTCCCGGAGCGCGGGTCGTCGGTCGTGAAAGCGCGGTAGCGCAGGATCTCCATGCGTCCATCGTCGGCCGTCGCCCGACGCGAGGGCCATGGCCAATCGGCTGGAGGTGGCCTCAGAGGGCCTTGCCGAAGCAGAGCGAGTGCAGGTCGTTCGTGTACGCACCGAACGGCGCGACGGGGCGCCAGCCCGTCGCCAGGTACAGCCCGATGGCCTCGGGCTGCCGGATGCCCGTCTGCAGCAGGATGCGCGTGTACCCGAGCGCGCGCGCCTCGTCGTCGGCCACCGCCAGCAACAACCGCGAGACTCCCGCGCCCCGCGCGTCCGCCTCGACGAACAGCTTCTTCAGCTCGGCCGATCCCTCCGGGTAGCCGTCGCGCGGTGCCCGCAGCGACACGCAGCCGACGGGCCGGCCGTCGATCCGCGCGACCCACGTCGCCAGGTCCCCCACGCCCTGCGCCGCGTCGTCGACCTCGAAGCCGCCCAGCGCCTCGACGGCCTCCTGCAGGCCCGGGTAGGTGGGCGCGTTGAACTCGGTGTACATGCGACGACGCAGGTGTGCGGCCGTCTCGTCGTCCCAGCTCACGCGCTCGACGACGACGTCGACGGGTGCCCTGTCCCGCGCGCGACGACGCGGCGCCTCCACGGGGTGCAGGTCCTTGGCGAAGCAGCGGGAGTCGACGACGCCCACGTACTCGCCGTAGTTGTCCGTCGGCACGTAGCCGGCGCTCAGGTAGAGGCCGATCGCCTCGGGCTGCAGCGGGCCCGTCTCCAGCACCAGGCGGCCGAAGCCCTGGTCGTGGGCGACGCGCTCCAGCTCCATGAGCACGCGCCGCGAGTAGCCGCGGCCCCGGTGCTCGGGCAGCACGAACATGCGCTTGAGCTCGCCGGTCCCGACCCCCAGGTCGAGCGCGTCGCGCAACGCGCCGCACGCGACCGGCTCGCCGTCGACGTGCAGGAGCACCATCGCGACGACCTGCTCGCCCGTCATGGCGTGGCCGATGTCGTCGTCGCCGTACCTCTCGCGCAGCTCGCGCTGCTGGGCGGTCCGCAGCGTCGCCGCGTCCGGGTGGTCCCAGGCGACGAGCGTCAGGTCGTCGCTCAACCGACGAGCGAGTGCAGCACGGACGTGAAGAAGCCCAGACCGTCGGTGCCGGTGCGGGGACCGTTGGCACCGTCGGGGCCGAAGCCGGCCTCGACCGCGTGCTCCGGGTGCGGCATGAGGCCGACGACGTTGCCCGCCGCGTTGGTGATGCCGGCGATGTCGCGGCGCGACCCGTTGGGGTTCCAGCCGACGTAGCGGAACACGACGCGGCCCTCCCCCTCGAGCTCGTCGAGCGTCGCGTCGTCGGCGACGTACTGGCCGTCCTGGTTCTTCAGCGGCACCGTGATGTGCTGCCCTGCGGAGTAGTCGCGGGTCCAGGCCGTGTCCGCGTTCTCGACGGACAGCACCTGCTCGCGGCAGACGAAGTGCAGGTGGTCGTTCTTGATCATCGACCCGGGCAGCAGGTGCGCCTCCGTGAGGACCTGGAAGCCGTTGCAGATGCCGAGCACCGGCAGGCCCTTGCCCGCGGCCTCGACGATCTCGCCCATGACGGGCGCGAACCGGCTGATGGCGCCCGCGCGCAGGTAGTCGCCGTACGAGAACCCGCCGGGCAGCACCACGGCGTCGACGCTCTTGAGGTCGGCCTCGCCGTGCCAGAGCGCGACCGGCTCGGCACCGGCCAGGCGGACCGCGCGCGCTGCGTCGCGGTCGTCGAGCGTGCCGGGGAAGGTGACGACGCCGACGCGCGTCATGCCCTGTCCTCGTACACCGCCACGACGTCCTCGATCACGGGGTTCGACAGCACCTGCTCGCCGGCGGCGCGGGCGGCCGCGAGGAGCTCCTCGGTCACCTCGCCCTCCACCTCGAGCTCGAACCGCTTGCCCTGGCGGACCGACGCGAACTGGCCGAAGCCCAGTCGCGGCAGCGCACCGGCGACGGCCTTGCCCTGCGGGTCGAGGATCTCGGGCTTCGGCATCACGTCGACGACGACTCGTCCCACGGGTGTGCTCCCTGGTGTGGCGTGGCGATGGGGGTCGGCGGCGAGTCTACCGACCGCGCCGGGCTGCCCGAGACCGCGGTCGCGGGATGGGACGCGACGCCGGCTCCCCCGCCGGGCACCCGATCCGCCTCGGAGGCGAGCCCGCGGTAGTGCTGGAAGTGTCCGACCTCGTCAGTCGGTTCACCGAAGTACAGCCGGCGGCGTCGTCTGCGGTCGCGTTCGGCGTCGACGAGAAGGAAGGTCACCAGCCACAGCGCCGACACAATCAGCGGCCCGCGCCAGAACAACCCGACGGCGATCGCGAGGGGCAGCAGCACCGGCGAACGCCAGGCCAGTTCACGCACCGCGTAGAGGATTCCGGCGAGGTCGTCGCGCAGCCAGTCCTCGTACTGCGTCGGCGGACGTTTGCCCAGGAGTCGGAAGAGTGCGACGACCCGCAGAGGCGGACGTCTCCGCCACCTCGCGGTCATACCGCCGCGGACCAGACCTGCAGCGGTCCGGACATCGACCCGTCGCGCGTCCGCGCCTGCGATGTCGTGCAGGACGGCGACGACCTCGTCGGCCCGCACCGCGCGCCAGCGTCGCGGGTATGCGCGCAACCAGAAACGGGCGGACGATGCGAAGCTGCGTCGCGTCCTCACGCCGACCCCAGCGCGGGCCGCGAACCCAGCACGCGTTGTGCCCGCCGGGCCAGCGTGCGCAGGCGGTCGGTCTCGGCGGTCAGCACGCCCAGGCCGTCGTCGGTCAGCCGGTAGTAACGGCGCAGGCGCCCGTCGACGACCACCTCGCCGGACGCCTCGGCGAAGTCGGCCTCGACCAGCCGGTCGAGGATCCCGTACAGCGTGCCCGCACCGAGCTGGACGCGGTCGTCGGACAGGTCCTTGACCGCCTGCACCACGCCGTACCCGTGCCGAGGCTCCTCGGCGAGCGCGAGCATGACGAAGTACGCCTGCTCGCTCATCCGGAACGCCACGGACGATATATATCGCGCGACGACCTATCGCCGCAAGGGTCAGAGCGGCAGCGGCTGGCCCGTCAGGCGCTCGTACGCCTCCAGGTAGCGGGCACGCGTGCGCTCGACGGCGTCCGCGGGCAGCTCGGGTGGCGGCGCGTCCGACGCCCGGTCCCAGCCCGACGCGGCCGACGTCAGCCAGTCGCGCACGAACTGCTTGTCGAAGCTGGCCTGGGCGCGGCCGGGCTGCCACTCGTCCGCGGGCCAGAAGCGCGACGAGTCCGGCGTCAGGACCTCGTCGCCCAGCGTGACCTCGCCCGTCACGGGGTTCGTCCCGAACTCCAGCTTGGTGTCGGCCAGGATCACACCGCGCTCGCGCGCGATCGCCTCGGCCCGCGCGTACACGCGCAGGGTCAGGTCACGCAGGGTCGCCGCCGGCTCGTCGCCGATCGTCGCCGCAACCGTGGAGAACGGCACGTTCTCGTCGTGGTCCCCCAGCTCCGCCTTGGTGGCGGGCGTGAAGATGGGCTCCGGCAGGCGGGACCCGTCGACGAGCCCCGTCGGCAGCTCGATGCCCGTGACCGTCCCGTCCACGCGGTACTCCGCCAGCCCGGAGCCGGTCAGGTAGCCGCGCGCGACGCACTCGACCGGGAACATCGTCAGGCGCCGGCAGATCATCGCGCGGCCCGCCACGGGCTCCGGGACGTCGGTCGAGACGACGTGGTTAGGCACGATGTCCGCGAGCTGGGAGAACCACCACAGGCTGAGCTGCGTGAGCACCACGCCCTTGTCGGGGATGCCGGGGCTCAGCACGTGGTCGTAGGCAGAGACGCGGTCGCTGGCGACGACGAGCACCACGTCACCGTGCTCCGCGACGACCGCCCGGCCGGCCTCGCTGTCGTCGGGCACGTACAGGTCGCGGACCTTGCCCGAGTAGGTGTGGGTCCAGCCGGTCAGGTCGGTGGTCGTGGAAGTCACAGGCCTAGTGTGCCCGCTCGACGACGTTCACAGGAGGTCGTTCCCGCCTTCGAGACCGTCGGGGATCGGCAGACCGACGAGCCGGACCAGGCGCTCCACGGTCTCCTCGACGAACGTGTCCTCCGGCTCCTCGACGTGCTCGGCCGCCATGAGCCGCCGCACGTGCTTGGCCTCGACGTCCACGGCACCTACCAGCAGCGCCCACTCCGCGAACGCCTCGGCCTCCTCGGCCAGGTCCACGGGCTCGCTCTCGGCCGGGTCGTCGAAGAAGTCGCGCGGCTGGAAGCCCAGGTAGAACCGGCCCAGGCCCTCGGGCGCCGGGCGGTAGTCGATCGTCGCGATGTCGCCGTCCTGGACCTCGACGGTCAGGCTCGGCTCGGCCGCGGCGTCGCCGCCCCACTCGCCGCCGCCGTACACGAAGGTCGCCACGGCCGTCAGCCCTTCGACGCCGCGAGCGCGATGTCCGAGCGGTGGTGCGACCCGTCCAGCGCGATGCGCTCGACACCCGCGTAGGCGGCGTCGCGCGCGGCGGCCAGGTCGGCACCCGTCCCGACGACGGACAGCACGCGACCGCCCGCGGACTTCAGGACACCGGCGGTGGCCGACGTGCCGGCGTGCAGGACGTGCACGGCGGGCAGGGCCTCGGCCTCCTCGACGCCCACGATCTGGTCGCCCGAGCGCGGGTCCTCCGGGTAGCCGTGCGACGCGACGACCACGGTGACGGCCGCGTCGTCGCTCCACTCGAGCGGCGGCAGCTGGCCCAGGCCGCCGGTGGCCGCCGCGAGCAGCACACCCGCCAGCGGGGTCCGCAGCCGGGCCAGCACCACCTGCGTCTCGGGGTCGCCGAAGCGCGCGTTGAACTCGACGACCTTCAGGCCCTTGCTCGTCAGCGCCAACCCGACGTACAGGACGCCGACGAACGGCGTACCGCGGCGGGCCATCTCGGCGATCGTCGGCCGGGCGACGCGGTCCAGCACCTCGTCGACCAGGTCGTCGGGCGCCCACGGCAGCGGCGAGTACGCGCCCATGCCGCCGGTGTTGGGGCCCTCGTCGTCGTCGCGCACGCGCTTGAAGTCCTGCGCGGGGACCAGGGGCACCACGTCGGTGCCGTCGGAGAGCACGAACAGCGAGACCTCGGGACCGTCCAGGAACTCCTCGACCACCACCCGACCGCCGGTGACCTTCTCCAGGCAGGCGTGCGCGTGCTCGAGCGCCGCGGCGCGGTCGTCGGTCACGACCACACCCTTGCCGGCGGCGAGCCCGTCGTCCTTGACGACGTAGGTGGGGCCGAACTCGTCGAGCGCGGCAGCGACGTCCTCCACGCTCGTCGCGACGCGGGGCGCAGCAGTCGGCACGCCTGCGGCGGCCATGACCTCCTTGGCGAACGCCTTGGAACCCTCGAGCCGGGCGGCCTCGCCCGACGGGCCGAACACCGCGATCCCCGCCTCGGCGACGTGGTCCGCGACGCCCGCGACCAGCGGAGCCTCCGGGCCGACGACCACCAGGTCGGCGTCGAGCGTCCGCGCGAGCTCCGCAACCGCGGGACCGTCGAGCGGGTTGACCTGGTGCAGCGTCGCGAGGGCGCCGATGCCGGGGTTGCCGGGCGCGGCGTGCAGCTCGGTCACCACGGGGTCGAGCGACAGCGATCGGACGAGGGCGTGCTCGCGGGCACCGGTCCCGACGACGAGGATCTTCACGGGGTCAGACCTTACCGGCGGCCCCTGCCGCGTTCCGCGGCCGTCCGAGAATCAGTCGACCGCGCCTGGATCGGTCGGTTGCACCGACTGATCCATCACCGACCCGACTGATTCTCGGCCCTCGCTCAGCCCAGGAGGTCGTGCCGGACGATCGTCGCCTCACGGCCGGGGCCGACGCCGATGGCGCTGATCCGCGTGCCGCTGATCTCCTCCAGACGCAGCAGGTAGCGCTGTGCCGCGTCGGGCAGGTCGTCGAACTCGCGCGCGCCGGTGATGTCCTCGCTCCACCCGTCCAGGTACTCGTAGACGGGCGTGGCGTGGTGGAAGTCGGTCTGGTCCAGCGGCATCTCGTCGAACCGGCGACCGTCCACGTCGTACGCGACGCAGACGGGGATGCGGTCGCGGCCCGTCAGCACGTCGAGCTTGGTCAGGACGATGTCCGTCATGCCGTTGACGCGCGACGCGTACCGCGAGACCACCGAGTCGTACCAGCCGGTGCGGCGGGGGCGGCCCGTGGTGGTGCCGAACTCGCCGCCGGTCTGGCGCAGCCACTCGCCGTCGTCGTCCAGCAGCTCCGTGGGGAACGGTCCCTCGCCCACGCGCGTCGTGTAGGCCTTCGCGACGCCGACGACGCGGTCGATCCTCGTCGGCCCGACGCCCGACCCCGTGCACGCACCGCCCGCGGTCGCGGACGACGACGTCACGAACGGGTAGGTGCCGTGGTCGACGTCGAGCATCGTGGCCTGGCCGGCCTCGAAGACGAGCGTCTTGCCCGCGTCGAGCGCGTCGTTGAGCACCAGCGGGGTGTCCGCGACGAACGGCTTGAGCCGGTCCGCGTGCCGCAGCAGGTCCTCGACCGTCTCCTCGACCGTGATCGCGCGGCGGTTGTAGACCTTCACCAGCAGGTGATTCTTCTGGTCGAGTGCACCCTCGACCTTCTCGTGCAGGATCTTCTCGTCGAACAGGTCCTGGATGCGGATGCCGACGCGGTTGATCTTGTCGCTGTACGCGGGGCCGATGCCGCGACCCGTGGTGCCGATGCGGCGCTTGCCGAGGAAGCGCTCCGTCACCTTGTCGAGCGTGCGGTTGTAGGGCGCGATGACGTGCGCGGCCGACGAGACGAGCAGGCGCGACGTGTCGACGCCGCGGCTCTCGAGCGCGTCGATCTCCTCGAACAGCACCTCGATGTCGATGACGACGCCGTTGCCGATGACCGGGACGACGCCCGGCGACAGGATGCCCGACGGCAGCAGGTGCAGCGCGTACTTCTCGCCGCCGACGACCACCGTGTGGCCGGCGTTGTTGCCGCCGTTGAACTTCACGACGTAGTCGGTCCGCGACCCGAGCTGGTCGGTCGCCTTGCCCTTGCCCTCGTCGCCCCACTGGACGCCGAGCACCACGACGGCGGGCATCTGATCACCACTCCCACGGCTGCCTGCGGTTCGGTTCCCGGTCTCGGGACCTCAGCACGGGCGGCAGTGACCCGGTACCAGCAGAGGCTACCCGATGGTCAAAGAACGGTCATGTCCGTGTCCACGCGCTCAGCGCAGCGCGGCAACCTCGGTGACCGACGTGCCGGAGTCGGTCACGAACTTCTCGCACCGGTCCGCCTCGTCCTGCTCGCCGATCGCCTCGGCTGCCTCCGCGAGCGCGAGCAGCGCGCGCAGGAATCCCTGGTTGGGCTGGTGCTGCGCGGGGATCGGTCCCTGCCCCCGCCAGCCCGCGCGGCGCAGGGCATCCAGGCCGCGGTGGTACCCGGTGCGGGCGTAGGCGTAGGCGGCGACCGGGTCGCCGGTGTCCGCGAGCGCCTTCTCCGCGAGGAGCGCCCAGACGATCGAGGCGGCCGGCGCGGCGGCGACGGCGTCGGCGAGCGAGGCCCCGGCGGCGAGCGCCGCGCGGGCGTCCGCATCAGGCCCGTCTGCGGGCAGGAGCGTGGGCGCGGGACCGTCCAGGAGGTTCTCGTGGCTCATGTCACCAGTCTGGCCCACGCGCGGCGAGTTGCCCCCGGCATACGATCACGGGCGCGAGCGGATGCGCGCGCCCCCCTGTCGGCTTACAGTCGACCCGCCCGACCCCACGGACCCCCAGGTACCCCATGATCGAGATCTCCGCCTCGCCCACGACGACCACCATCGTCATCTCGGGCGACCTGGACCTCGCCGAGCGCGACCAGTTCCCCGAGGTCGCCGCCCGGGTCGTCGGTCTGCGCCGGCAGCTCGTCGTCGTCGACATGTGCCGCGTCACGTTCATGGACTCCACCGGCGCGGCGTTCCTCATCTCGCTCGCCGACGCCGGCCGCAAGCGGGGCGGCGCGACCGTGCTGCGCGGCGCCGACGCCCGCGAGCTGTTCGTCATCGAGGTCTGCGGGGCGATGGACCTGTTCCGCGTGGACCCCGACCACCGGTGCGATCCGGTCGAGACGGCCTGACCGCTACCGCTTGCCCGTCGGCGGCAGGTCCCCCGGGCGCACCTTCGCCCAGACCAGCTTGCCGCGCGACGACGGCCGCCACCCCCAGTCGGACAGACGCTCGACGATCTTGATCCCGAAGCCGCCCACGCGGCCGGGGTGCCCGTCGGTCGCGATGGGCGGCGCCGGGTTGCCGTCCTCGACCTCGATGCGCAGGCCGTCGCCCGTGTCGTAGAGCTGCAGCGACACGTGCCCGTAGCCGTGCAGCACGGCGTTCGCGACGAGCTCGGAGACCACCAGCTCGGCGTTCGCGGCGTTGGGCATGTCCCACGCGTGGCAGGTGCGGACCACGGCGTGCCGCGCGCGGCCGATCGATGCCGGCTCGCTGGGCAGCGACCAGCGTCGCCGCCGCGGGCTGCGGCCGCGTTCCACCTGGTCACGCGGGTCCGGGACGCGCACGACGACCACCGCGACGTCGTCCTCCGGGTGGTCCGCCAGCTTGGACAGGATCTCCTCGCCGATTCCCGCGGAGTCGCGGGCGGTGACGGCGCCGACGACGGCGGTCAGCGCGTCGATGCCCTCGCGCAGCCCGCGGTCGCGGCGCTCGATCAGGCCGTCCGTGTAGTAGACGAGCACGTCCCCGGGGCGCAGGTCGACGCTCTCCGTCGTCCGCCCGCCGCCACCGAAACCGATGAGCGGACCGCCGCCGTCCAGCAACGCCGACACGGCACCGTCACGGACGTGCAGCACGGGCAGGTGCCCGGCGCGCGAGTACTCCAAGCGCCAGCGGCTCTCCGAACGGCTCAACGTCGACAGGACCAGCCCGGCGCTGCGGGGGATCCGCATGCCCGCGACCAGCTGGTCCACACGCTCCAGCACCGGCCCCGGCACGGTGATGTCGTAGGCGTAGGACCGCACCACCGACCGCAGCTGCCCCATCGCCGCGGCAGCCTCCACGTCGTGCCCGACGACGTCGCCGATCACCACACCCACCACGTCGGGCGAGATCTGCAGGACGTCGTACCAGTCGCCGCCCACCTGGACGTTCTCGGCGTTGGGCGCGTAGTAGGTCCACACGTCGAGGCCGTCGACGTCCGCCTGCTGCGGCAGCATCGCGCGCTGCAGCGTCTCCGCGAGGCGGTGCTCGCGGTCGTAGAGCCGCGCGTTGTCGATGACCAGGCCCACGCGCCGCGCCGTGAGCTCCAGGACCGTGCGGTCGCTCTGCTCGAGCGCGTCCAGCCCGTGGCCCGTGCGCGGGATGACCACCAGCAGGCCCAGGACGCGGCGGCGCCCCGAGACCGGGAACACCAGCGCCGGGCCGTCGAGCGTCGCGTGCGTCAGGACGTGACCCGCCAGCCAGCGCGACGCCGACGCGATCGCGTAGTCGCCGTGCAGGGCCAGCTCGACCGGCCGGTCCTTGACGCCGTCGAGCAGGAGCTGCACCGCGTCCGGGCCCTGGGTCGTGTCCGTCAGCACGTCGTCCGACGTCGAGCCGACCGCGATGCCCGTCGCGCCGTGCCGCTGCCCCTTGCCGGACGGCGGCCGGCTCGCATCCATGCCCTCCGCGGCACGCAGGCCGCCGTCGTTGACGTAGAACGACGCCCAGCCGACGATCGCGTGCCGCAGGAGCGCCGCGATCTCGTGCAGCGGCGTCACCCGGTCGTCGACGTCCATGAGCAGGTCGGACACCTGCGCGATGATCCCCAGGCTGCGCCGCTCGCGCCGCTCGGCCTCCACCAGTGCCGCCTGCGCGGCGTCGTGGCTCAGCCGCTCGGTCAGGTCCTGCAGCGCCGCCACCCAGTGCGTGAGCGTCCCGTCGGCGGCGAGGATCGGCGAGAACTGGACCCGGCACGGGTAGACCGAACCGTCCGCACGGCGGAGCGACAGCGTCTGCGCGAACGTCCGCCGCTCACGGACCGCCTCCCGCACGGCACGCATCGCCGCCGGTCGGCGCGCACCCGGCGGCAGCTCGTCGCGCTGGTGCTCACGCGCGCTCGCTGCGTCGTACCCTGTGCTCGCCCGGAATGCACGATTCACCCACACGACAGGCAGGTGGGGGTCGGTACCATCCAGGAGTGCGATCGGCACGGCGAGCTCACGCAGCGCCTGGTCGAGCACGTCAGGTCCCGTCTCGGGAAGCTCAGGCACGTCGAAGGGGGCGTCGATGTTGACCATCACCACCTCCGATCGTCTACCGTGCCGCACAGGCGCAACGTCGAGCAGTCGGCGTCGCCTCCAGCGGAAGGATCGCCGTGCGCGACGGTAACAGCACCACCCCCGACGAGTCTGCCGACGCGGCTGCGAACGGCAATGCGGGCGAACCCGGCGCCGTCCAGGTCATCGTCGGTACCGAGAGCACCCGCATCGTCCTGTCGGGCGAGGTCGACGCCGACCTCGCTGCCGAGCTGCAGGAGGCGACCGCCGAGGCCGAGCACCTCGGTCTGCCCATCGAGGTCGACGCGCACCACGTGACGTTCATGGACTCGTCGGGCGTGGCCTTCCTGGCTCGCCTGTCCATCCGCTCCCAGCACCGCGTCCGCCTGCTCCGTGTCCCGCCCACCGTGCGCTTCCTGCTCGAGGTCACGCGCATCGGTGAGCTGCTCGACGTCGTCGACGGCGACGACGGCCGTGAGTTCCAGCCGGTCGGTGACAGCACCGACGCGTCCTGACCTGACCTTCGACGAAGGCCCCGGCGAGCGATCGCCGGGGCCTTCGTCGTGAGGTGTCAGAGCTTGTGGCCGGCCGACCGCAGCTGCTGGCACGCCTCGACGATGCGCTGAGCCATCCCGGCCTCGGCGAGCTTGCCCCAGGCGCGCGGGTCGTACGCCTTCTTGTTGCCGACCTCGCCGTCGATCTTCAGGACGCCGTCGTAGTTGCCGAACATGTGGCCGACGACCGGACGCGTGAACGCGTACTGCGTGTCGGTGTCGATGTTCATCTTGATGACGCCGTTGTCGACGGCCTCCGAGATCTCCTCGGCCGTCGAGCCCGAGCCGCCGTGGAAGACCAGGTCGAACGGGTTCGCCTTGCCGATCTCGTCGCCGACCTTCTTCTGGATGTCCGCGAGGATCGACGGGCGCAGCTTGACGGCACCCGGCTTGTAGACGCCGTGCACGTTGCCGAACGTCAGGGCCGTCAGGTAGCGGCCCTTCTCGCCGGCACCGAGGGCCTTGACCGTGGCCAGGCCGTCCTCGGGCGTCGTGTACAGCTTGTCGTTGATCTCGGCCGTGTGGCCGTCCTCCTCGCCACCGACGACGCCGACCTCGATCTCGAGGATCGTGCGCGCCGCCTGCGAGAGCTCGAGCAGCTCGGCCGCGATGACGAGGTTCTCGTCGAGCGGGATGTTGGAGCCGTCGAACATGTGCGACTGGAACGTCGGGTTCTTGCCGGCCTTGACCTGCTCCGCCTCGATCGCCAGCAGCGGGCGCACCCAGCTGTCGAGGTTCTGCTTGGTGCAGTGGTCGGTGTGGATCGCGACCGTGATGCCGTAGCCCTTGGCGACCTCGGCGGCGTACGCGGCGAGCGCGAGGCTGCCCGCGACGCGGTCCTTCACGGTGGAGCCGGCGGCGTACTCCGCGCCACCGACCGAGACCTGGATGATGCCGTCCGACTCCGCCTCGGCGAAGCCCTGCAGCGCGGCGGTGACGGTCTGCGACGACGTGATGTTCACGGCCGGGTAGGCGAACTTGCCCGCCTTCGCGCGGTCGATCATCTCGGCGTACACCTCGGGGGTGGCGATGGCCATCTGCTCACATCTCCTGCGGCTAGTGGGGTGGTTTCCGATCAGAGTTTGCCACTACCGACCGATACCCCGCCCAGGACGTCCTTCCCATGGGACGACAGTTCCGGTCGTGCTCCGCTCGCTGTCGGCTCCGCCCGCGGCTCGACTCGCGGGTTCCTCGTCGATGCGCGGCTTGCAACCCGCGCATCGACTCAGAACCCGCGATTCGTCGGTGCGGCCGAGCACCGGGGGCTAACCAGGGTGCGGCTGGTCAGGACGCCGCGTGCTGGGCGATCCAGGCGTGCATCGCGATCGCCGCTGCCGCGCTCGCGTTGATCGAGCGCGTCGAGCCGAACTGCGCGATGTGCAGCGTGTCGGCCGCCGCCGCGCGGACCTCGTCGGACAGGCCCACCGACTCCTGCCCGAACACCAGCACGCACGCACGCGGAAGCGGGTACCCCTCCAGCGGGACGGAGCCCGGCAGGTTGTCGATGCCGAGCACCGGGAGCCCTGCGTCGTGCGCCCACGCCACCAGGTCGGCGACCGTCGGGTGGTGACGGACATGCTGGTAGCGGTCGGTCACCATGGCACCGCGCCGGTTCCAGCGCTTGCGGCCGACGATGTGCACCTCCGCCGCCAGGAACGCGTTCGCGGTGCGGACCACCGAGCCGATGTTGAGGTCGTGCTGCCAGTTCTCGATCGCGACGTGGAACGGGTGCCGGCGCGTGTCGAGGTCGGCGACGATCGCCTCGAGCGACCAGTACCGGTAGCGGTCGACGACGTTGCGCCGGTCGCCGGCTGCCAGCAGCTCGGGGTCGTAGCGCTCGTCGACCTCGCCGTCCGCGCCCCGCGGCCACGCCTCCGGCCCGCCAGACCAGGGCCCGACCCCGACCTCCCCCGCGCCGGTCGTGTCAGGCACCGCGGGCTCGTCCTTCGTCACGCGGTGCACGGTAACCGCCGACCGCATCAGCAACCAGCCACACTTGTGACGGGTGGGGCCCCTGAGGCACCGGCCGGCCCCACGAGCTCACTCCCGTCACAAGTGCGGCTGGTTCGTGCGCACCGAGTCCTCACAGGCGGTCCGGAGCCGGTTCACATCCGGGCCCGTAGGCTGACGCCATGCTCTCGACGACACTTGCCGCCGGGCCGGTCCACGCCCTCGGACCCGACTTCCTCAACGCCGATCACCTGATCAGCTCGTTCGGGACGTGGGCGCTGGTCGGCATCGCGGTCGTCGTGTTCATCGAGACGGGGCTGCTGTTCCCGTTCCTGCCCGGCGACTCGCTGCTGTTCACCGCGGGCGCGCTCGTGGCACAGGGCACGCTGGACCTGAACATCTGGTGGCTGACGCTCATCATGTTCGTCGCGGCCTTCGCCGGCGACCAGTGCGCGTTCCTCATCGGACGGACCGTCGGCCCCAAGGTCTTCAACAAGCCCGACTCGCGCTTCTTCAAGAAGAAGTACATCGACGACACCTACGCCTACTTCGACAAGTACGGCGGCCGGACCATCGTCATCGCGCGCTTCGTGCCGATCATCCGCACCTACGCACCCGTGGCGGCCGGCGTCGGCGGGATGCGTTACAGGCACTTCGTCGGCTTCAACGCGCTGGGCGCGCTGCTGTGGGGCGTCGGCGTGACGTGGCTCGGCTACGCGCTGGGCAACATCGGCTTCATCAAGGACAACATCGAGCTGCTGCTGGTCGCCGTGGTCGCGGTCTCCGTGATCCCGATCGGCGTGGAGCTGCTGCGCGCCCACCGCAAGGCGAAGGCCGGCGAGTCCCTCGAGAGCCCGCGCGACGAGCGGTACGACGAGCCCGCCGAGCGGGCCGAGGTCGAGAGGAAGGCCTTCGACGCATGACGCGCGAGATCCGGTCCTGGCTGTCCGACATGGACGGCGTCCTGGTGCACGAGGGCACCGCGCTGCCCGGCGCCGCTGACTTCGTGCGAGCCCTGCGCGACGCCGAGCGCCCGTTCCTGGTACTGACCAACAACTCGATCTTCACGCCCCGCGACCTGCGCGCGCGGTTGGCCGCGGCCGGCATCGACCTGCCGGAGGAGGCCATCTGGACCTCCGCGATGGCGACCGCTCAGTTCCTCACGGACCAGATGCCGGGCGGCTCGGCGTACGTGATCGGCGAGGCCGGCCTGACGACCGCCCTGTACGAGGCCGGCTACACCCTGACGGCCGCGCAGCCGGACTTCGTCGTGCTGGGCGAGACGCGGACGTACTCGTTCGAGGCGATCACACAGGCCATCCGCCTGATCCAGGCGGGCGCGCGGTTCATCTGCACCAACCCGGACGTCACGGGGCCGTCGGCCGACGGCGACCTGCCCGCGACCGGCGCGGTGGCGGCCATGATCCGCGCGGCGACGGGCCGCGACCCCTACTTCGTCGGGAAGCCCAACCCGATGATGATCCGCTCCGCCCTCAACCGGATCGACGCGCACTCGGAGACCACCGCGATGGTCGGCGACCGCATGGACACCGACGTCGTCGCCGGCATCGAGGCCGGGCTGCGGACGTTCCTGGTGCTGTCCGGCTCGACGCGGGCCGGTGACATCGAGCGCTTCCCGTTCCGCCCCAGCGAGGTGCTGGACTCGGTCGCGGACCTCGTCGCGCGGGTCTGAACCTCAGTCCAGACCGAGGTCCGACAGGCTGAACAGGTAGTGGTACGGCACGCCGAGCGCCTCGATCTTGGCCTGGGCACCGGTGGCCCGGTCGACGATCACGGCGACGCCCAGCACCTCGGCGCCGGCCTCGCGAGCGGCCTCCACAGCGGCGATCGGCGAGCCTCCCGTCGTCGACGTGTCCTCGAGGACGACGACCTTGCGGCCGGCGATGTCCGGGCCCTCGATGCGCCGCTGCATCCCGTGCGCCTTGGCCTCCTTGCGGACGACGAACGCGTCGAGGTCCTGGCCGCGGCTCGCGGCCGCGTGGAGGAGCGACGTGGCGACCGGGTCGGCGCCGAGCGTCAGACCACCGACGGCGTCGATCTCCGCAGTCCCGAGCCCGACCTCCTCCAGCCGGTCCAGCAGCAGGTGCCCGATGAGCGGCGCCGCGCGGTGGTGCAGCGTGACGCGCCGCAGGTCCACGTAGTAGTCGGCCTCACGGCCCGACGAGAGCGTGACCTTGCCGTGCACCACGGCGAGATCCTTGATGAGGGCGAGCAGCTGCTCGCGGGGCGTCGGGGAGAGCGTCTCAGTCACGTCGCCAGGCTACCGGCGCCGGCAGCAGGACGACCCGCCCTCTCACCCGCCGAGCCGTGAACGACTCGCTCCCGCCTGAAACAGTCGGATGCACCCGACTGCTTCACCACCAACTCGACTGATTCTCGCTCGCGGGCCGACGAGCGCCCGCCCCGCGCTGCCCGCGAGGGTCGCTGGCCCGCCCGCGCATGAATCAGCCGGTCCCGCCTGAATCAGGCGGTCGGAACCGACTGATTCACGACTGAGTCGACTGATCCTCGCGCTGGTCGGGCGTCGTCACTCGGCGGGCGCGGCCTCGTCGGGCCGTTCCAGCGCCTTGCGATAGCGTCCGACGGCCCGCACCGCCGACCGCGGCGCGAGGCGCGCCAGCGCCGAGACAGCCCGGTAGCGCACGCTCGGGGTGGAGATGACGACACCGCGGCGGACGTCCGCGAGCGCCGTCGCCACCACGCTCTCGGCGTTCAGCCACGCGAGCTCGGGGTACGCGCTCGTGTCGATGTCGCCGCGCGCGTGGAACTCCGTGTGCACGAAGCCCGGGCACAGCGCCGTCGCCGTCACACCGGTCCCCTTGAGCTCGACCGCGAGCCCCTCCGTGAAGCTGCGCACCCATGCCTTGTGCGCGGAGTACGTCCCCGACGCGAGCAACGCGGCGACCGACGCCACATTGAGGATCGCGCCGCGCCCGCGCGCGACCATCGACTCCGCCGCCGTCTGCGACAGCACCAGCACCGCGCGCACCATGACGTCGAGCGCCGCCTCCTCAGCCGCGAGATCCCCCCCGACGAACCGCTGGTTCAGACCGAGCCCCGCATTGTTGACCAGCAGGCCGACGGGGCTGTCGTCCTGTCGCAGCCGCCGCGCGACCCGCTCCACGTCCTCGCGCTTGCTGAGGTCGGCGACGAGCACCTCCGCGTGGACCCCCGCCGCCGCCTCCAGCTGTCCGGCGAGGCGCGTCAGCCGCTCCTCGTCGCGCGCCACCAGCACCAGATCGTGCTTGGCCGTGGCCAGCTGCCACGCGAACTCCAGTCCCAGGCCGGCGCTCGCGCCGGTGACGAGTGCTGTCCCCATGCCGGTCAGCCTATGCGCGCCGCCTGCCCTCGGCTGGGCCGTGTGTCACGGGTTGTCCACAGATTCGTGAGACCCCCCTCCGGCAGACGCCCGTTTTGGGTAGGTTCACGGCCATGCGTAGGAGATCGTTGGTGGTACTCGCAACCGCGGCGGCCACCGCCTGCATGCTCGCCGGTTGCACCGACCAGGCCGAGGTGAGGCCCGGTCCGAACCTCTCGCGCACTGCAGGCAGCCCACCGGCCCCATCGGCAATCTCGACAGGCGGCGGGTCGAACGCATCGCCGACGACTTCGGTCGCGCCTTCAGTCGACACTTCCGAAACCGCACCGGCGGACACACTTCAGCAATTATCGAAACCCCCGCGCCCTACGGGCCTAAGCGACGACGGGAAAGACGGGGCGATAGCGGCGGCGGAGTACTACTTGTCACTATACCCCTACGCCTTATCGTCGGTTTTCGAAGACCGAGATTGCCAGCATGTCTGACCCTAGTTGCGAGTTTTGCGCCTCGGTAATTGCCGATGTTAGCGCGCGGATGAAGGCCGGAACTCACGAGATCGGTGGCTCGATGACATTCCGAAACGCCACCGTCGCCGCATCCACCGAGGACTCGTACCTCGTCCTTTTGACTGCGCGACAACAGCCTTCTCAAACGGTGACGTCACACGGGAAGGTGGTCAAAGACTTCCCGCGGACGACGGACAACGACGCGACTATTGCCGTTCACCACACTAAGAACGGGTGGCTCATTCGGGAAGTCAGCGTCGACAACGTCCGTGACGCATGAGGACAAGGTATGCGATCGTAGCAATTGCGACGTGCGGGGCCGCACTTATTGGCACACCCGCCATCGCAGACGAATTCGGGGGTCGGGCCCAAGGCGAGTCTGTGGAAGCGTACGGGAAAGACGCCGAAAACGATCACCGAGCGGCAAGCGCCGTGCCTCCCGGAGAGCGCCTTGACGACTATCGGCGTGCGCCTGGCTGTGAAATGGCGCGGGGCAATACGGATCAACGTCAGTATGCGAGTTCGCTCAACGGCGACTGCCCCAACGGAACTGAGGTAGTAACTGACTGTGAGGACGGCCCAGCGCTCGCGCCCCTCTGGCACCGCACGCGCGTCGCGGTCGACGCAGAGTGGTCGGCATGGAGCCTCGCGGCGTGGTCGTCGTGCCCCGAGGAGTTGTTTGCGCTCACGATCGACGATTTCAAGCGGTTGCCGCTTGAGAAGCCCGCGCTGACGGTCCAGCCCGACCGTGGCTGGGTGCTGGTGAACAAGGAGACGATCGTCTACACCGAGGACGTCACGCAGAAGCTGGACACCCAGGTCCTGGGCCAGAAGATCGAGGTGGAGGCCGAACCTGCGTCGTGGACGTGGTCGTGGGGCGACCGCTCGAAGAGCCTGACGACGAAGAAGGCCGGCAAGCCCTACCCGCACCAACAGCTCTGGCACGTCTACGAGAAGCTCGGCACGGCCCAGGTCACGGTGGCAGCGACCTGGGAAGGGCGCTGGCGGTTGGCGGGCCACACCACCTGGCACGACGTCATCGGAACGGCCGAGACCACCGCCACCTCCGACCCGTTCGAGATCCGCGAGCTCCGCTCGCGCCTCGTCGCGCCGGGCACCGACGGCTGACGACCGCCGTCAGCCGCGCGTGGTGCGCGGAATCCTGATCAGTGGTGAACTTCGCCTGGCGGCGGACGACGTCCGCACCGGCTCGCGGCATGCACCGATGAGTTCGGCGGACCTCGGGCTCCAGGCGGCCCACGACGAGGCGACCCGATGCCGTGCGACGTCCGTTCGAGGCGCGCAAAGTTCGTTGAACTGCAGCAACCTGCCGATGCCAGAATCCGGTCCAACCCGAGCCCCTGAACCCGCACCTCTCGACCTTGCTCGCGCTGCGCGATGCGCTGGGCGTCGCCGTCACGTCCGTGGTCGATGTCTTCCCTGCGCCGAGCGGCGCGCCGCCCGTCGAGTACGCCGAGTCCCACTGACCCATTCGTCCACAGCCCCATGCCGCGATGTCTCCGGTGCCTCGTAGGGTTGGGCGCGTGCAGCTGACTGACGGTCCCGACGAGGCGTTCGACTGGGGTCCCCCCGAGGAGCCTCCGTTCGACCCGGAGTATGACGCCGCGCCCGCGGACGCGTGGGAGTCGCAGGTCGGGCGCGGGGGCGGGCCGCGCGAGCGGCAGCCCAGCACGTTCGACCGCGCCCGTCAGACCGCGGCCGGTGCCGGCCTTCCCGCAGCCCGACCGGCCCGAGCACGAGTCCCTGATGCCGGCCCCCGCCCCGAGCCGATCGAGGTTCTCAAGAGCGTCTGGGGGTACGACGCGTTCCGCGGCGACCAGGCGGAGATCGTCGACACCGTGGTCTGCGGCAAGGACGCGCTCGTCCTCATGCCGACCGGCGGCGGGAAGTCGCTCTGCTACCAGGTCCCCGCGCTGGTCAGGAGTGGTACCGGCGTCGTCATCTCCCCCCTCATCGCGCTCATGCAGGACCAGGTCGATGCGCTCTCGGCGCTGGGCGTGCGGGCCGGCTTCCTCAACTCGACGCAGGACTTCGCACAACGCCGCGCGGTCGAGGACGCCTACGCGGCCGGAGAGCTGGACCTGCTGTACCTGGCGCCCGAGCGCCTGCGGAGCCGCGAGACGGCCGACTTCCTCGACAGCGGCACGATCGCACTGTTCGCCATCGACGAGGCCCACTGCGTGAGCCAGTGGGGCCACGACTTCCGCCCCGACTACCTGCAGCTGTCGATGCTGCACGAGCGCTGGCCGGACGTGCCGCGCATCGCGCTCACCGCGACGGCCACGGACGCGACCCACCGGGAGATCGCGCAGCGCCTGCAGCTGGAACAAGCACGCCACTTCGTCGCCAGCTTCGACCGTCCCAACATCCAGTACCGCATCGCCCCGAAGGACAACCCGCGCCAGCAGCTCCTGACGCTGATCCGGGACGAGCACGACGGCGACGCCGGCATCGTCTACTGCCTGAGCCGCAACTCCGTGGAGCAGACGGCCGACTTCCTCGTCGGGCAGGGCATCACCGCACTGCCTTACCACGCGGGGCTCGACAGGGGCACGAGGGCGAGGAACCAAGCACGGTTCCTCAGGGAAGACAGCGTCGTCATGGTCGCCACCATCGCCTTCGGCATGGGCATCGACAAGCCCGACGTCCGCTTCGTCGCGCACCTGGACCTGCCGAAGTCGGTCGAGGGCTACTACCAGGAGACCGGCCGCGCGGGCCGCGACGGCCTCCCGTCCACAGCCTGGCTCGCGTACGGTCTGCCCGACGTGGTGCAGCAGCGACGGATGATCGACACGAGCGAGGGCGACGCGGCCCACAAGCGGCGCCTCACCCAGCACCTCGACGCGATGCTCGCGCTGTGCGAGACGGTCACCTGCCGGCGTCAGCAGCTGCTCAACTACTTCGGCCAGACGAGCGAACCGTGCGGCAACTGCGACACCTGCCTGACGCCGCCGGACGCGTGGGACGGCACGACGGCCGCGCAGAAGCTGCTCTCGACGGTCGTCCGGCTCGACCAGCGGAACCAGCGCTACGGGGCCGGGCACCTGGTCGACATCCTGCGTGGCAAGACGACCCCACGGGTCAGCCAGCTGGGGCACCAGGATCTGTCGACGTTCGGCATCGGCGAGGACCTGTCCGACGCCGAGTGGCGTGGCGTGGTCCGGCAGCTGCTGGCAGCCGAGCTGCTGGGCGTCGACTCCGACGGGTACGGCACGCTGCGGCTGACGCCGGACTCGTCAGCCGTCCTGCGCGGTGAGCGTCAGGTGATGCTGCGGCGGGAGCAGGCGCGCCCGACGAAGACGCGGACCACCAGCAAGAAGCCCCAGGCCGACCTCGACGACAACGCCGCCGACCTGTTCGAGAGGCTGCGCGCCTGGCGCGCAACAGCCGCCAAGGAGCAAGGCGTCCCCGCGTACGTCGTCTTCCACGACGCGACGCTGCGCGACATCGCGGTCAACCGACCCGGGTCGCTCGACGAGCTGGGCAGCATCAGCGGCATCGGCGCCACCAAGCTCGACCGCTACGGCCCCGGCGTGCTCGCGGCCCTGGCGGGCTGAGCATGCACGACGCGCAGATCCGCCAGGTCGTCGGCGGCGGCGCGTACGCGCGCGGCCTGGAGTACGCACGACGAGGCATGGTGATCTCCTCGACGTGGAGCCCGGACGGGCGCGCGCTGACGGGCATCGTGCGCGGCTCCGGCCGCCATCCGTACCGCGTCTTCGTCGAGCTCGCGGCCTCTGGCACGGTCGTCGACACCACGTGCACGTGCCCGGTCGGCGACTACTGCAAGCACGTCGCGGCACTGCTGCTCGACGACCAGGAACGCCACGCACCCAAGGCGCCGGCCTGGGAGCTGCAGCTCGCGGACGCACTCGGCACGACCCTGCCGACGAAGGCCACCAGCGATCTGGGCCTGGAGCTCGAGGTCGTCGTCGACGACTACGCGGAGCGCCCCGTCCGGCTGCGTGCACGCCCGGTGATGCGTTCGGCCAAGGGTCGGTGGGTGCGCAAGGTGTCGTGGGAGATGCTGACGCGCGGGTACTCGGCGCAGCAGTTCGACGCCCGGCAGACGGCAGCGATGTCGGCCGTGCATCGACTGACCGGCCAGTCCGCGAGCTACTACGCGCCCGCCGCCGCGTGGATCTGGCTGGACACCGCGGGCTCCGGTCTGTGGTCCGCGCTCACGGACGTGCGACGCTCCGAGGTCGCGGTCGTCGTCGCGGGAACCGACACCGAGGTGACGTTCCACGACGAGGCCGCCCATGCGTCGCTCGACCTTCGTCGGACGCCCGACGGCGGCATCGAAGGCCTCCCGATCGTGATGCTCGCCGATGCGGCCCTGCTGGACTACACGTTGTTGGGTTCACCGGACACGGTCGCCCTGCTGTGGTGGGAGGGCGACAGCCCGCGCTCGGCTCCGCTGCACCTCGCCCGGTTCGACGCCGCCCTGTCGCTCGGTGCCGCGGCCGTCGTCGGGCCGCGCCACCCCGTCGTCGTCCCGCACGAGGACGCCGCACGCTTCCTGCACCGCTACTACCCACGGCTGACCTTGCTGCTGGAGGTCACGTCCCGCGACGGCAGCGTCGACGCCCCGGCGCTCCCCCGCGCCACGCTGGTGCTGACGCTCACACCGGGACGCCACCATGCGCTCACGTCACGGTGGAGCTGGGAGTACCGGACCGACGAGGGTGTCGTCGAGCGCCGCGACGTCCGCGCGCTGCGCATCGATCCCCAGACGTACCGCTCGCCCGCCGACGAGGAGCGCATCACCCACGCCGCCGCCCAGCACGCGGGCCTGCTCGTGGACAACGCCGGCAACCTCCTGGACCGCGAGCTCACGAGCTGGCAGACCGTCGACTTCGTCGCCGAGGCACTCCCCGCGCTGCACACCCTGCCCGACGTCGACGTCCGCGTCGAAGGCGACCTGCCCGACTACCGCGAGGCGGAGCAGGAACCGCAGGTCACGGTCACGCCGGGCCCGTCGACGGATCGGACCGACTGGTTCGACCTGGCCGTCACCGTCGAGGTGGACGGCCGTGATGTCATGATCGCCACGCTCGTCGCGGCCCTCGCCGCCGGCCAGACCCGCTTGCTGCTGCCCGACGGGCTGTGGGTGCGGATCGACACGCCCGCGCTCGAGGCGCTGCGGGCCCTGATCGAGGAGTCGCGCGGCCTCGCGGACCGGCGCGGCATCGGTGTCGGGCGCCTGCAGGTCAACGCGTGGGACGAGCTCGAGGCGCTGGGCGTCATCGTGACGCAGGCCGACGAGTGGCGGCGCGCAGTCTCGGAGGTGCGCCTGCTCGAGGAGCCGCCACAGGATGTCGACGTGCCCGCCGCCGTCGGCGCCGAGCTGCGGCCCTACCAGCGTGCGGGCTACGCATGGCTCGCCCACCTGCACGGCTCGGGGCTGGGCGGGATCCTGGCCGACGACATGGGCCTGGGCAAGACGCTGCAGGTCCTGACCCTTGCCGCGCGGGTCCACGCGCTCGACACGCGCACCGCGCGCGAGCAGCCGCCGCTGCTCGTCGTCGCGCCGACGTCCGTCGTCGGTGCCTGGGCGGGCGAGGCCGCCAAGTTCGTGCCCGGCCTGCGCGTCGTGACCATCGACCGCACGGCCGCCAAGCGCGGGACGACGCTCGCGGACCTGGCCGCCGACGCGGACGTCGTCGTCACCTCCTACGCCCTGTTCCGTATCGAGCACGGCGACTACGCCGCGCTGCCGTGGTCCGTACTGGTGCTCGACGAGGCGCAGACCGTCAAGAACCACACGTCGCGCGCCTACGCCTGCGCCCGCACGCTCGACGTGCCCATGAAGCTGGCGATCACCGGCACGCCGCTGGAGAACACGGTCATGGAGCTGTGGGCGATCCTCGGGATCGTCGCGCCGGGCTTGCTCCCGCCGCTGCAGCGGTTCACCGAGCAGTACCGGTACCCGATCGAGCGCAACCACGACGCGTCCCGGCTGGCACAGCTGCGGCGCCGCATCCGCCCGCTGGTCCTGCGCCGCACCAAGGAGTCCGTGGCCGACGACCTGCCGCCGCGGATCGAGCAGGTCGTCGACGTCGACCTCGCGCCCGCCCATCGCGTGGTCTACGACCGGCACCTGCAGCGCGAACGCCAGAAGGTGCTCGGCCTGCTGGCCGAGATGGAGGGCAACCGGTTCGAGATCTTCCGCTCGCTGACGCTGCTTCGCCGGCTCGCGCTGGACCCGTCGCTCGTCGACCCGGACCACGCCCGCGTGCCCGCCTCCAAGCTGGACGTGCTGGAGACGATGCTCGACGAGATCGTCGCCGACGGGCACCGCGTGCTTGTGTTCTCCCAGTTCACGGGCGTCTTGGACCGCGTCCGGACCCGCCTCGACTCGCGCGAGGTCGCGTACTCCTACCTCGACGGCACGACGACGCGGCGGGCCGCCGTGATCGACGACTTCCGCACCGGCACCAACCCCGTGTTCCTCATCAGCCTCAAGGCCGGCGGCGTCGGCCTGACCCTCACCGAGGCCGACTACGTCATCGTCCTCGACCCCTGGTGGAACCCGGCCGTCGAGGCGCAGGCCGTCGACCGCGCGCACCGCATCGGCCAGAAGAAGACCGTGATGGTCTACCGCCTGGTCGCCACCGGCACCATCGAGGAGAAGGTCATGGCCCTCAAGGCCAGCAAGTCCCGCCTCTTCGACGCGATCATGGGCGGCGGCGAGCTGTCCAACGCCCGCCTGACCGCCGACGACATCCGCGCACTTCTCGGCGCCGACCCCGCCTGACCCACGCCGTCGCAGGTCGGCTCGCCCAGCCCTACGTCTCGCCGTTCGACAGGTAGGCCCGACGCTCGACGATCTGGAACTCACCGGACGTCGCCGTCGTCGCGGCCGTGCCGACGACGTCACGCCACGTCGTGGCACCCTCGACGCGGTACCGGCCCGTCCAGGTCGCGGTGACGCTGACCTCCGCCGAACCCAGATTCTTGTAGGTGTGCTCGACGGTCTGGTGCGGCCACGCCTTGCCGGGGTCGGTCGTGTGGAGCTCGGCACCGTCGCCGAACACCCAGTCGAACGCGGCCGGCGTCGCCTCGACCTCGAGCCGGTGCCCCGCCAACGTCGTGCGTAGGGTCGTCGGTTCGTCCGACGAGTACACGACCGTCTCCTTGTTGACGAGGACCCAACCCCGGTCCGGCTGCACGGTCAGCGCGGGCTTCGGCAGCGGCAACCTCCGGAAGTCCGCCTCGTTCAGCACCACCTGCTGATCCGAGCACGACCACCCGCTCGTGTTGACCCACCGCCCCCACGGCGCATCGGCAGAGTCGCGATGCCGAGTCCACTGCGGCTGCACGGGTTTGCCCGTCTCGCACTCCGGCCCGATCGCGATCCCGTACGTGCACGCGATCCCGTTCGGGTCCGACCCCGGCGTCGGCGCCCCACCCAGATCCGCCACCGACAAGGTGTTGCAGATGTCCCCGCCCTTGTACTCATCGAGCGGCACGACCGGCGCGTCGGAATGCGATGCTGGCGTTCCGCTCTCTGATGTCGAGTTGAAGTTTACCGAGTCATCCTGGGCTTCACCCGTCAACACCTGCCGGCCCGGCCCCGTGGGCTTAGCCGCCGCGCCAGAAACTGTGACGAGAATGAGGGCGAGCACGATGAGAGCCGATGACCAAACGCTCGCAACTCTCATTTCTCAACATCCTTGGCATCGACTCCGTCGACCATCCAACGATTGCCCTTCGTGCTGAGCGCGAGCGTCAGCACTGAATCGGAACCCTGGTTCTCACCGGTGACCTCACCCGACGAATTCCTCGTAGCGCTCGGGGCTGTTGTTACGTGGAGCTCAACGGTGAAATAACCGTTGGACGGCTCGGCGACGCGTGATGAGGCGATGGTGATATCACCACCAGTGTTCGTCTCGCCACCGCGAACCGATTCAGCCACGCTTGCCGCGACGCTCGCGCAGAACTTGCAAGTATCCCCACTCATCGCGTTCCAAGCGCTCAGATCACCAGATTGGTAGACCCATGGGTAGAGCGTCGCAAAGTAGATTGCGGCCGCTGTCGCGCCGTCGGCGCCGCTGCCATCCATCGCCGACGGACGGTCGGGTTCATCAGGGATTTTCGAATCGCCGCTCGAGCTGAGCGTCGGCGTCGGTGAAGGACCGCGAGTCGTGCGCGCTGATGGCGATGCATCAGTTAGCGGTGCCGATGGCTCTGGCGACGGGTCACCGCCCGTGCACGCGGTCAACCCCAGCATCAGCCCACACGCCGTGACGCCACTCCACCACCGCCGCGCGGCGCGTCCCCCAGTTCTCATGGCGGCGAACCTACCCAATCCGGACACCCGGCAGGGCAGGTCCGCCCGATCTGTGGACAACTACCCCTGGTGGTGGGTGCCGTCGACGGCGTGGGGCTCGATGGCGGCGATCTCGTCGTCGGTCAGCGCGGGAGCGGACAGCGCGGCGACGTTCGTCTCGAGCTGCGCCACGGACGACGCCCCGATCAGTGCCGACGTCACGCGCGAGTCCCGCAGCACCCACGACAGCGCGAGCTGCGCCAGCGACTGCCCGCGCGCTTCGGCGATGGCGTTCAGCGCCCGCGCACGCGCCAGGTACGTCTCGGAGATCGACGACGCGGACAGGAACCGCCCCTCGGCGGCACGCGAGTCGGCGGGCACGGACCCGGACAGGTACCGGTCGGACAGCAGCCCCTGCTGCAGCGGCGAGAACACGATGGTCCCGACGCCGAGGTCGCCGACGGCGGACAGGAGCGACTCCGACTCACCCTCGGCGACGTTCTCGACATGCCGGTTGAACATCGAGTACGACGGCTGGTGGATGAGCAGCGGTGTCCCGAGGTCGGCCAGGTTCGCCGCGGCCGCCCGGGTCTGGGATGCCGAGTAGTTGGAGATCCCCACGTAGAGCGCTCGACCGCTGGTCACGGCGGTGTGCAGCGCGCCCATCGTCTCCTCGAGCGGCGTCTGCGGGTCCATGCGGTGGTGGTAGAAGACGTCGACGTAGTCGAGACCGAGCCGGCCGAGCGACGCGTCGAGCGACGAGAGAAGGTACTTGCGCGAGCCGCCGTCACCGTACGGGCCGTCCCACATGCCGTAGCCGGCCTTCGTAGAGATGATCAGCTCGTCGCGGTAGGGCCGCAGGTCGGAGGCCAGCAAGGACCCGAAGTTCGACTCGGCGGAGCCGGCGGGCGGACCGTAGTTGTTCGCCAGGTCGAAGTGCGTGACGCCGAGATCGAACGCGCGCCGCACGACCGCGCGCTGGTTGTCCAGCCCGTTCGACCCGCCGAAGTTGTGCCACAGGCCGAGCGAGACACCCGGCAGCCGCAGCCCGGACCGCCCGACGCGGCGGTAGTCCATGGTGGCGTAGCGGTCGTCGGCAGCGAGGTAGGTCACGGGTCCTCCGGGAAGCTCAGATAGGGTACGCCCCACCGTAACCGCCCGCACCGACACCACCGTCCCGTCAGCAACCAGCCGCACCTGTGACAGGAGTGCCTGGTGGGGTGCCCGGAAGGCTCACACGCACTCTGGTGTCACAGGTGCGGCTGGTTGCTGAATGCACCGGCGCCAACAGGGAGCGATGTGGCGAGGAGGGCGGCAGGCGTGCGGCATGGGCGCGCGAGACCGACAGCGTGCGCGGTGGCGACCGGCCCGGTGATCGTGCACGGCCACGGCCAGGGATGATGGACCCGTGCTGCACATCGTCTTCTTCGAGCCCCGCATCCCCGGCAACACCGGCAGCGCGATCCGGTTGTCCGCGGGGACGGGCGCGGCGCTGCACCTGGTCGAGCCGCTGGGTTTCGACCTGTCCGAGGCCAAGCTCAAGCGCGCGGGCCTGGACTACCACGACCTCGCGCACGTCGAGGTCCACCCGGGCTGGGATGCACTCAAGGCGCGCCTCGACAGCCGCCGCGTGTTCGCGTTCACCACGCAGGGCACGCGCGCGTACACGGACGTGGCGTACGCCGACGAGGACGTCCTGCTGTTCGGCCCCGAACCGACCGGCCTCCCGCCCGAGGTCCTCGCCGACCCATGGCTGACCGACCAGCTCCGCATCCCCATGGTCCCGGGCCGCCGCTCGATGAACCTCACGAACGCCGCCGCGGTCGCGGCGTACGAGGCGTGGCGCCAGCTGGGATTCGCGGGCGCGGTCTGACGCGGGCTAGCGGCGAACGTTTCGGCCGGCGATCGTCGAGTCCGGTGTCGGCCCCCGACGACACGCGGCCCGATCGTCCCCACCAGCACGATCGCCCGCCCACCGAACGCCACGTTGATCTCCCCGTCGACGCGCACCCGATCACCGTCGACGGCCGCCCGCACCGTGAACCCGTGCGGCTCGCCGAGCAGCCGCACCGTCAGCTCGTAGTCGGGCCCCCGCCACGCACCGGCCGCCACGACCTCCCGGTCGAACGGCTTGCCGACGCGCACCTTCTCTGCACGCCAATCACCCTGCCCCACCGGGATGCGCACGGTCACGTCGTCCAGCTCAACGACGAGGTCGTCCGCGTCCGCACCCACCGTCAGCACGGCGGCACGCACGCCCCAGGGGTTCGGCTCGACATCGATACGCCGGCCGTCGACGGCCGCGCACGTCCCTTCGTCGCCCGGCCAGCGCGCCATCGCCGTCGACGCGTCCTGCGCTGCGCCCGACGAGATCGACACCGCGCGCGACGGGATCGGCACCCGGCCCGACGCGAGTGGCGGCCGGCTCGGCCAGGTTGCGGTCCTGGACAGCCGAGCCGCCTGCGCGCGCACCGGCATCGGCAGCGGCACGGCGAGGTCGGCGATCCGGGCCAGCAGGGCCGCGTGCGCGTCGTCGTCGGGCGGCAACGCCTCGCCGACGCCGGGCACCAGGTGCTCCCACAAGGCGGGCAGCTCCCCGTCGACGACCATGGCGCCCGTCGTCGCGACGACGAGATCGAGGTCCGGCACGACGATGCAGTACTGCCCGAACGCGCCGTAGGCCCGGAAGTCGCCGTGGCTGCCGCGCCAGAACTGGTACCCGTACCCGGTCGACCACGCGCTCTCCTCGCGCTGCCCGATCGGCACGTGGCACGCGGTGGCCTCGACGGCCCAGCCCACGGGCAGCACCTGCCGCCCGGCCCAGACGCCGTCCTGCAGGTAGAGCTGCCCGAAGATCGCGAGGTCCTCGGTGGTCATCGACATCCCGGACCCACCGTTGTCGATGCCCTGTTCGGACTGCTCGAACGTCGCCCCTTCGATGCCGAGCGGCTCCAGCAGCCAAGGCCGCAGGTAGTCGAGCACCCGCTGACCGCTTACACGCTGCACGGCCGACGACAGCAGGTACGTCGCCGCGGTGTTGTAGGCGAAGTGGGTTCCGGGCTCGTGCTCGACGGGCTCGGCGAGGATCGCGCGCGCCCAGTCGGGCTGCCGGTAGGCCCGTTCGCTCGCACCCTCGAGGTGGCCGGTCGTCATCGTGAGCAGATGGCGCAGTCGCATCCGCCGCAGGTTCGGGGAGGGGGCAGCCGGAGCCAGGTCCGGGAAGTGGTCGAGCACCAGGTCGTCGAGGTCCAGCAGGCCCTCGGCCCGGGCGAAGCCGACGGCCGTCGCCGTCACGCTCTTGCTCACCGAGTAGAGCAGGTGCGGCCGGTCCGACGAGTACGGCGCCGCCCACCCCTCCGCGATCACGTGCCCGTGCCGCACCACCATGAACGAGTGCAGCTCACCGGTGATCGCATCGAGCATCGCCGCGACAGCCGCCGACGACACCCCCTGCGCCTCGGGCGAGGACCGCGGCAGACGACGAGCACCAGGCACGCCCACCATCCTGGCATGCGCTTTCCCAAGCGTGCCACCGACAAGATTCCGAGGAATCCGCGCGCTGGGCTCACCGATACCTCGAAATCCTGGGCGGCCGGGCCGGCGCCGGCAGGCTTGAGGTCGGAGATCGCGCGGCGCCCCCGCGCTCGAGGGTGCGCGCCGAGCCGACTACAGCTCGCCGACCAGGCGGATGTGGCGCTCGTCGAACGCGGCGTTGATCGCCCCGACGACGGTGACCGCCGACCCGTCGACCGTCACGCGCACCCGCACGCCGTGCGGCTCGTCGGGCAGCTGGACGGCGAGCTCGTATGCGCCGTCCACCCACGCGCCGGCGGCGAGCACCTCTTGCGCGAACGGTTTGGCCAGCCGGATGGTGCTGGACCGCCACGCTCCGCGCCCCACGTCGAGCCGCACCGGACCGGCGTCCCACCGCAGCTCCAGCACGTCGTCCGCGATCAAGACGGCTGACCGCAGCCCCCACCGGTTGGCCTCGAACGTCACCGCCCGTCCGACCAGCTCGCGTCCGGCACCAGCCTGCGTCGAGCCGTCCGACGAGGTCGAGCCGTCCGACGAGCCGGCGCCAGGCCCAGCGACGACGGCACCAGCCCCGCCCGGCACCGGCAGGGCCCACGACTCGAACCGCGCGAGCAGGGCAGCGTGCGCGCCCTCGTCGGGCGACCGCACCTCCCCCGCGCCCGGCACGAGGTGCTCCCACACCAGCGCGAGCTCGGTGTGCATGTCCATGATCGCGCTGGTCGTGACGACGACGAGGTCGAGCGCCGGCACCACCACGCAGAACTGGCCGAACGCACCGTCCCCGCGGTACGACCCGTGCCGCCCTCGCCAGAACTGGTAGCCGTAGCCCTGCGCCCAGTCGCTGTCGGGATCGTCGCCGTTGGGCACCTGCCGCGCGGTCGCCTCGGCGGCCCAGCCGGCCGGCAGCACCTGCACCCCGTCCCACAGCCCGTCCTGCAGGTACAGCTGCCCGAACACGGCGATGTCCTCGGTGGTCACCGACATCCCGAACCCGCCGGTGTCGATGCCCTGCGGCGACTGCTCGAAGGTCGCCCCCTCGATGCCCAGCGGCTCGAGCAGGCGCGGCCGCAGGTAGTCGAGCACGCGCTGCCCGGTCACGCGCTGCACGATCGCGGACAGCATGTACGTCGCCGCCGTGTTGTAGACGAAGTGGGTGCCTGGCTCGTGCTCCACGGGCAGCGCGAGGAACGCGCGGGCCCAGTCGTCCTGCGAGAACGTGCGGTCGCTCGCGTCCTCGTCGTGACCGGTGGTCATGGTGAGCAGGTCCCGCAGCCGCATGCGGCGCAGGTTCGGATCGGGCGATGCGGGCGCGAGGTCGGCCAGGTGGTCCAGCACCAGGTCGTCGACGGCCAGCAGGCCCTCGGCCTGCGCGAACCCGACCGCGGTCGACGTGAAGCTCTTGCTCAGCGAGTAGAGCAGGTGGACGCGGTCCGACGAGTACGGCGCGGCCCACCCCTCCGCGACGACGTGCCCGTGCCGCACGACCATCAGCGAGTGGACCTCACCGAGCTCGGTCAGAGCGTCGAGCAGTGCGAGCAGCGCGGCGGACGAGACGCCCTGCTGCTCGGGGGTGGATCGGGGCAGGCGACGGGCTCCGGGCATGTCCGTCATCGTGGCACGGACCGCCGACACGACCGCACCGGATTCACACGCCCGGCGTCGACTCCCGCAGCACGACCTCGGTCTCGATCCGGACCGGCGGAGCGTCGGCTCCCAGCGCCAGCTCGGTCGCCGCGACCCCGACCTGCTCGAGCGGGATGCGCACGGTGGTCAGGCCGGGCACCACGTCGCGCAGCGTGGTGATGTCGTCGAACCCCGCGAGCGCGATGTCGTCGGGCACCGACAGCCCGGCGGCGCGCACGGCCGCGAGCGCCCCCAGCGCCATGACGTCATTGACCGCGAACACGAGCTGCGGGCGCGGGCCGGAGGAGAGGACGGACGTGATCGCCTGCTCGCCGCCCTCGTGCGTGAACTCGCCGTGGACGATGCGCACGTCGTCGACGCCCAGCGACCGCAACCCGTCGACGAAGCCGTCGCGCCGTTCGCGCGCCGTGAGGTGGTCCTCCGGGCCGCCGAGCACGACGACGTCGCGGTAGCCCCGCTCGTGCAGCGCGAGTGCCAGCGCCCGCGCACCGGAGGCGTTGCCCACCTCGACGGTCGCGACGTCGGCGAGCGGCTGGCCGATGACGGCCACGCCCCCACCGGCCTCGCGGTACTCGGTGACTGCGGCAGCCAGCGCCGCGTTGGCCGCCGGGTCGTCGTGCCGCCCGCCGGCGATGACGATGGCTCGCGCCCGCTGGCTCTGCAGCAGCTCCACGATCGTGACCTCGCGCGCGGTGTCGTGCTCGGTGCTGGCGAGGATGACCTGCAGGCTCGCGCCCTGCGCGGTGCGCGCGACGCCGCGGGCGATCGACGAGAAGTACGGGTCGGCGATGTCGTGGACCAGCAGACCGATCGAGTTGGTGCGACCCCGCGCCATGGCCTGCGCGTTGATGTCGGGGCGGTAGCGCAGCCGCTCGGCGGCCTCGACCACGCGGTCGCGCAGGTCCGGGCGCACCACGCGGTTGGCGCTGCCGTTGATGGCGCGCGACGCGGTCGCCAGCGAGACCCCCGCCTCGCGGGCCACGTCGCTGAGCGTCACCGGTCCGGTCATGCTCCGAAGGCTAGGGCCTGCGGCCCGCATCCCGGTGGATCCGCGGCGTGACGAGCGTCGCAGACACGCTGGGAAAGCGATATCCTGGCGCGAGCGACCACCCGGAAGGACGACGTGACGACGACACCCGACCGCCTCACCGACTGCGTGCTGGTGCTGCGGCCCGACGACCACGTCGGGGTCGCCACGCGCGACCTGCAGTCCGGAACCGTCCTCGCCACCGACCACGGCGAGCTCGTCGTCCGCCAGAGCGTCCCGCGCGGCCACAAGCTGGCCGTCCGGGCTGCGGACACGGGCGACCAGGTCCGCAAGTACGGCCAGAGCATCGGCCGGGCGACGGCCGACATCGTCGTCGGCGACCACGTCCACACCCACAACCTGGGCATGGACGACGCGGAGCGGGCGTGCGAGTTCGGCACCGCGCGCGTCACGCTCCCGCCGCCCGCGGAACAGCGCACCTTCCAGGGCTACCGCCGCGCCGACGGCCGCTGGGGCACGCGCAACTACGTGGGCATCGTGACGTCGGTGAACTGCTCGGCCTCGACCGCCCGGCTCATCGCCGACCAGTTCCGCGGCGCCGTGCTCGACGAGTACCCGCACGTCGACGGCGTCGTCGCCCTCACCCACGACACCGGGTGCGGGCTCGTCCCGACGAGCGAGGGCGCGCAGATCACGCGTCGGACCCTGCGCGGCTACGCCGACCACCCCAACATGGCCGCCCTGCTGGTGCTGGGTCTGGGCTGCGAGATGCTGCCCGCGCAGAGCCTGCTCGACGGCCTGGACCTGCCCGCCGACAAGACGGTCCGCACCCTGGTCATCCAGGAGAACGGCGGCATCCGCGCCACCGTCCGCGCGGGCGTGGAGGTCATCCGGGAGATGCTCCCGGCCATCGACGCGCTACGCCGTGAGACCGCGCCGGCATCGGCCCTGGTCCTCGGCCTCAACTGCGGTGGCTCCGACGGCTACTCGGGCATCACGGCCAACCCGGCGCTGGGCCACGCGTCCGACCTGCTCGTCGCGCAGGGCGGCACGAGCATCCTCGCCGAGACGCCCGAGGTGTTCGGCGCCGAGCACCTGCTGCTTCGTCGGGCCGTGTCCCGTGAGGTGGGCGAACGTCTGCTGACGCGCATCGACTGGTGGAAGCAGTACACCGCGGCGGGCGGCGGCACGCTGGACAACAACCCGTCGCCCGGCAACAAGGCGGGCGGCCTGACGACGATCCTCGAGAAGTCGCTCGGCGCCGTGGCCAAGGGCGGCACCGCCGAGCTGACGGCCGTGCACGAGTACGCGGAGCCGGTCACCGAGAAGGGCTTCACCTTCATGGACACCCCCGGCTACGACCCCGTCTCGGTCACCGGCATCGTGGCCGGCGGCTCGACGGTCGTCGTCTTCACCACCGGCCGCGGGTCGGTGCTGGGCTGCAAGCCGACCCCGTCCATCAAGGTCGCCACCAACACCGCGACCTACCTGCGCATGCGCGAGGACATGGACCTCAACGCCGGCCACATCGTCGACGGCACCGCGACGGTCGAGTCCGTCGGCGAGGAGCTCTTCGAGAAGATCCTCGCCGTCGCCTCGGGAGAGCAGACGGTCAGCGAGGAGCTGGACCTGGGCGCCGACGAGTTCGTCCCCTGGCAGCTGGGCGCGGTCACCTGACCCCCGCGCCGAGCTCGAGGGTTGCACCCGAGATCGAGGGGTGCAGCTCTCGATCTCGCCGCCAACCCTCGAGGTCGGCGACAGGGGGAAGCGGGGTCAGCGGCGGGCGTAGGACTGCTGCGGCAGCCGGTACGCCAGGTCGACGGCCGTCTCCAGCGCCTCGTCCAGGTCCAGGCGGTGCTCGGCGACGAGCCGCGCCAGGAACCCGGCGTCGACGCGCCGGGCCAGGTCGTGGCGCGCGGGGATGGAGCAGTACGCGCGTGTGTCGTCGACGAAGCCGGTGGTGTTGGCGAAGCCGGCCGTATCGGTGACGGCCTCCCGGAACCGGCGCATGCCGTCCGGCGTGTCGAGGAACCACCAGGGCGCCCCGAGCCGCACGGCCGGGTAGACGCCGGCGATCGGCGCGAGCTCGCGGCTGAACGTGTCCTCGTCGACCGTGAACAGGACCATCCGCAGGCCCGGGTGGTGACCGAACGCCTCGAGCAGCGGGCGCAGGCCGTGCACGTAGTCGGTGGGGACGGGGATGTCGTAGCCGACGTCAGGCCCGCGAACCGCGTGGACGGAGGAGTCGTGGTCGCGCAGCACGCCCGGGTGGACCTGCATGACGAGCCCGTCCTCGCTGGCCATGCGCGCGGTCTCGAACAGCATGTGGGCGCTGAAGGCCGCGGCGTCGGCGGCGTTCGTCTGCCCGCGCAGGGCGGCGACGACGATGCGGTCCGCCTCGGCGTCGGACAGCGGGGTCGTGTCGGCGGAGAGGTGGCCGTGGTCGCTGGCTCGGGCGCCGGCGGCGACGAAGGCCGCCCGACGAGCCTCGACGGCACTCACGAGGTCCCTGTACCCGCCGATGGCGATGCCCGAGCGTGCCTCCAGCCGGGCGATGTCGTCGAGCCAGGAGGCCCGGTCGACGTGGAAGACGGCGTCGGGCCGGAACGTCGGGACGACGCGCTCGCCCCACCCGTCAGCGGCGAGGCGCGCGTGGTCGGCCAGGCTCGCGTCGGCGGCGTCGGTGGTGGACAGGATCTCGATGCCGAACCGCTCGAACAGCGCGCGCGGCCGGAACGCGGGCTCGGCGAGCCGCGCCGAGAGCTCGTCGAACAGCCGGTCCGCGCTGTCCGCGCTCGGCCGCTCGGTGAGCCCGAAGACCTCGACGAGCACGTGCTCCATCCAGTACCGCGTGGGCGTCCCTCGGAACAGCGACCAGTGGGACGCGAACGTCCGCCAGATCTCGCGCGGGTCGGCCTCGACCGGGCTGTCGTCGCGCCGTGGCACGCCCAGCGCGTCGTGCGGGACGCCCTGCGAGACGAGCATGCGGACCAGGTAGTGGTCGGGGACGACGAGAAGGGACGCCGGGTCGGCGAACGGCTCGTCGTCGGCCAGCAGCGCCGCGTCGACGTGCCCGTGCATCGCGACGATCGGCAGGTCGCGCGTGGCGGCGTAGATCTCCCGCGCGAGGGGGCGCAGCACCGGGTCGGCCGGGAGCGCACGGTCGGGGTGCAGTGCCCAGGGGCCCGACGGGCCGCCCGATCGTCCGGATGCCTGGCCGGAAACCGCCTGGTCGAACATGACTCTCCTGTCGCGCACACCGTCGTGCCTCGTCGTGCCCCGCCCGTGGTTCGAGCGGATGAATCTGCGTGCAAACGCATTCATTGTGCATCCTCGCGTGATCACGCCGATGAACACGCTACCTGGCAACCGCTTGCCTTGGCTAGCGTGCCCATGATGAAATCGCGTTCATCCCGCATGGAACCGACGAGGAGGTCGAGATGGTCGCCACGCTGCGCGACGTCGCACGTGCCGCCGGGGTCTCCCCCGCCACCGCGTCGCGGGCCCTCTCGGCGCCCGAGCTCGTCGCGCCGGCTCGTCGGGCACTGGTGGAGAAGGCCGCGCAGGACCTCGGCTACCGCCCCAACCTCGCCGCGCGCGGCCTGACGACCGGCCGCACCGGCAACCTCTGCCTCGTCGTCCCGGACCTCGGCAACCCGTTCTTCGCGGGCGTCGCCAAGGGCGTGCAGCGCCGGGCGCGTGAGCTCGGCCACGCGGTCTTCGTCGCGGACTCCGACGAGGACCCGCGCCTCGAGGCGGACCTCGTCGAGCGCCTGAGCGCGCAGGCCGACGGCACGCTCGTCTGCTCGCCGCGCATGTCCGACGAGCGCCTCGCCGAGCTCACGACGGACCGGCACGTCGTGCTGGTGAACCGTCGCCTGCCCGGGCGGCCGTCGGTCGTCGTCGACAACACCGACGGCATGCGCCAGGCCGTCCGCCATCTGCACGCGCTGGGCCACCGCCGCATCGGGTATGCGGGCGGGCCGGCCGGCTCGTGGTCGGACGCCCGACGACGCGACGGGTTAGAGGTCGCCGCGCACGGGCTGCACCGCCTCGAGGTCGTCGACCTGGGGCACTTCGCGCCGACCGTCGTCGGCGGTACGGCCGCGGGAGACCTGGTCGCGGCCGCGTCGATCACCGCCGTCATCGCGCACAACGACCTCGTCGCCCTGGGCATCAGCGAACGGCTGCGCGTACGCGGCGTCAGCGTCCCCGGGGACGTGTCGGTGATCGGCTACGACGACACGGTCGGCACGCTCGGCCACCCCGCGCTCACGACCGTGGCGATCCGGCTCGCGCGCCTGGGCAGCGTGGCCGTGGACCTGCTGCTCGACGGCCGCGCGTCGACCGGTCGCGCCGCCGCGACGGGGGCCGACGAGGACGACATCTCGCTGCCCGTCGAGCTGGTGGTCCGCGGGACCACGGGTCCGGCCCCCACCCCACCGACCGACGGAGCCTCCCGATGAACCGCCTGAGTCTCGCGACCCTGCCCACGGCCCGCCCCGGTGTCGCGCGTCCCCGCGTGCTGCCCACCTCGATCGGCGTCGTGCACCTGGGGCTCGGTGCGTTCCACCGCGCGCACCAGGCCGTCATCACGGAGGACGCGGCGGCCGCGGCCGACGACGACCGGTGGGGGATCCTCGGCGTCACGCAGCGCTCGTCGCGCGTGGTCGACCAGCTCGCGCCGCAGGACGGCCTGTACGGCGTGCTGACCAAGGGCGCGGAGGCAACCTCGCTGCGGGTGATCGGCTCGCTGCGCGGCGTCGCGTTCCCGGGCACGTCGACGCCGGCGGTCCTGGCGCGGATCGCCGCGCCGACGACGCACATCGTGACTCTCACGGTGACCGAGAAGGGCTACCGGCGCGCGGCCGACGGCGGCCCCGACCTGAGCGACCCGGACCTGGCGGCCGACCTGCTGGCGCTGCGCGACGAGCTCCGCGGAGCGACCCCGTCGGCGCCCGCCCGCTCCCCCATCGGTCTGCTCGTGCGCGGGCTCGCTCTGCGTCGGCGCAACGACGCCGGGCCGATCACGGTCGTCTGCTGCGACAACCTGACCGACAACGGCCGCGTGCTGGAAGAGCTGGTCGGCCGGGTCGTGGAGGTGGGCGGCTCCGCGCCGCTGCGCACGTGGGTCGAGGGCAACGTGCGGTTCCCGTCGACGATGGTGGACCGGATCGTGCCCGCGACGACAGCCGCGCATCGCACCGAGGGGGCCGAGCTGCTGGGCCTCGAGGACGCCGGACTCGTCGTCGGCGAACCGTTCACCCAGTGGGTCATCGAGGACGACTTCGCCGGCCCGCGCCCCGCCTGGCACCTGGCCGGCGCGACCATGACGCACGACGTCGCCCCCTACGAGCGCGCCAAGCTCCGCGTGCTGAACGCGAGCCACTCGACGCTCGCGTACCTGGGTGCGCTGCGCGGCTACGCGACGATCGCGGAGGCGGTGTCCGACCCCGACCTGGCGGCCGTCGCCCGCGCGCTCGTCGACGACGACGTGCTGCCGACCCTGACCCCCCCGGACGGCACCGACCTGGGTGCGTACCGCGACGAGGTGCTGCACCGGTTCGCGAACCCCGCGACCGGGCACACCACGGTGCAGGTGGCGATGGACGGGTCCGTCAAGCTCCCTCAGCGCCTGCTGGGCACGGTCCGTGACCGGATCGCTGCCGGCACCGTCCCCGAGGCAGCCGCGGCCGCCGTCGCCGCGTGGGCCGCGTACGTGCACGCGACGACGCACGGCATGCTGGTCGTCGACGGGCGCGAGGTCCACCTCGACGACCCGATGGCCGCCCGGCTCGCCGAGGCCGCGGACGGGCCGCTCAACGGCGTCGTCGGCCGGCTGCTGTCGCTGCGCGAGGTCTTCGGCGACGACCTGAGCCAGGACGACGACTTCCGCACGGCGGTCGGCCAGGCGTTCCGCTCGCTCGTCGCCCCCGTGCACGCGTAGCGGTCAACCGCCGAACCCGGCCTCGGCCGGCAGGGCGAGCCAGTCGGGTCGGCACCCCGGCGCAACGGCCTGTTGACGGGGCCGCGCCGCTCACCCACAATGGAAAGCGTATTCCCGATGCGTGGCACCGACGCCGCGGCCCGGGCCACCCGCACGCCTATCCGGAGGCTGTCCATGACCACCCGCACGCTGCGCATCGCGATGAACGGCATCACCGGCCGCATGGGCTACCGCCAGCACCTGGTCCGGTCGATCCTGCCGATCCGCGACCAGGGCGGGATCGCGCTACCGGACGGGACGCACCTGCAGGTGGAGCCGATCCTGATCGGGCGCAACGCGGACAAGGTCGCCGAGATCGCGGCACGCCACGGGGTCGAGCACTGGTCGACGGACCTCGACGGCGCGATCGACGACCCGAGCGTCGACGTCGTCTTCGACGCGTCCATGACGAGCCTGCGCGCGCAGACGCTGACCAAGGCGATGAAGGCCGGCAAGCACGTCTACACCGAGAAGCCGACGGCCGAGACGCTGGAGGAGGCGATCGACCTGGCCAGGCTCGGGGCCTCGTCGGGCATCACGGCCGGCGTGGTCCACGACAAGCTGTACCTGCCCGGCCTGGTCAAGCTGCGGCGCCTGGTCGACGAGGGCTTCTTCGGGCGGATCCTGTCGCTGCGCGGCGAGTTCGGCTACTGGGTGTTCGAGGGTGAGCACCAGGAGGCGCAGCGGCCGTCGTGGAACTACCGCAAGGAGGACGGCGGCGGCATGACCACGGACATGTTCTGCCACTGGAACTACGTCCTGGAGGGCATCCTCGGTGCCGTGAAGACAGTCACCGCGACGACGGTCACGCACATCCCGACGCGCTGGGACGAGCAGGGCCGCGAGTACGCCGCGACGGCCGACGACGCCGCGTACGGGATCTTCGACGTCGAGACGCCGGCCGGCGACCCGGTGGTCGCGCAGATCAACTCGTCCTGGGCCGTGCGCGTCTACCGCGACGAGCTGGTCGAGTTCCAGGTCGACGGCACGCACGGCTCGGCAGTCGCGGGGCTGCGCAAGTGCGTCGCGCAGCAGCGCGCCCACACGCCCAAGCCCGTCTGGAACCCGGACATGCCGGTCACCGAGCCGTTCCGCGACCAGTGGCTCGAGGTCCCCGCCAACGCCGACCTCGACAACGGGTTCAAGCTGCAGTGGGAGGAGTTCCTGGCCGACGTCCACGCCGGGCGCCCGCACCGCTTCGACCTGCTCTCGGCGGCTCGCGGCGTGCAGCTCGCCGAGCTGGGGCTGCGCTCGTCGGCCGAGGGTCGGCGGCTCGACGTACCGGAGATCGAGCTGTGACGCTGGAGCGCCTGTCGCTCAACACCGCGACGACGAAGGCGTGGGACCTGCGCGAGGCGGTCGAGGGGGCCGCGCGCGCGGGCCTGCCCGCCGTCGGGCTGTGGCGCGACCGCGTCCAGGAGGTGGGCGCGGACAAGGCCGCGCGGATCGTCGCGGACGCCGGGCTGCGCGTGTCGTCGCTGTGCCGCGGGGGTTTCCTCACGGCGGCCGACGACGACGCCGCGCGGGCCGCGCTCGACGACAACCGGCGCGCCGTCGTCGAGGCGGCGACCGTCGGGACGAGCGAGCTCGTGATGGTCGTCGGCGGGCTGCCCGCCTGCCCGGCACCCGGCAGCCCGGCCACACCCGCGACCGCCGACCCCGACCCGGCGCGCGACCTCGTCGCCGCCCGGCAGCGCGTCGTCGACCGGGTCGGCGAGCTCGCACCCTTCGCCGCCGAGCACGGCGTGCGCCTGGTGCTCGAGGCGCTGCACCCCATCTTCGCGGCCGACCGTGCTGTCATCTCGACGCTGGGCCAGGCCCTCGACATCGCGGAGGCGTTCGACGCCGCGACCGTGGGCGTGGTGGTCGACACCTACCACGTGTGGTGGGACCCGGACCTGCAGCGGCAGATCGCGCGCGCCGGTGCCGGCGGCCGGATCGCCGGCTACCAGGTCTGCGACTGGATCCTGCCGCTCGCCGCCGACGCGCTGCTCTCGCGCGGGCACGTGGGCGACGGGTACATCGACTTCGCGACGATCACGCGGTGGGTCGCCGAGGCCGGGTACACCGGCGACGTCGAGGTGGAGATCTTCAACCAGGTGGTGTGGGACACCCGGGGCGACGAGACCGTCGCGACGCTCGCCGACCGGTACGTGAGCCACGTCCTGCCCCACCTGGGCGATCGCGCATCATGACCGCATGACGACGCGTCGGCAGACCGCATGACGGCTCGCATGACGGCGGTCCTCGCATGACGGCCGTGCTCGAGGCGATCGGCACGATGGCCGTCATCGTGCTGGTCGGTTGGTTCCTGGGCGCGCGCGGCACGCTCGGCGAGCACGCGGCCGCGGCGCTGGCGCGCGTCGTGTTCGTCGTCGCGACCCCGGCGCTGCTCCTGACGACCGTCGCGCACGCGGACCTGCACCAGCTCGTGTCGCGGTCCGCCGCGACGAGCTGGCTCAGCACCGCCGTCGTCGCCCTGGTGGCGGCCGTCGTCTTCACGCGTCGACACCCGGCAGGCGAGGCGACGATCGCCACGCTCGCCGCGTCGTACGTCAACGCGGGCAACATCGGCCTGCCGCTCGCGGTGTACCTGCTCGGCGACGCCGTCGCCGTGGTGCCGCCGCTCCTGTTCCAGCTGCTGGTCCTGGCGCCCGTCGCGTTCACGATCCTGGAGTCGGCGGAGTCGCGGACCACGGCGCTCGGACCCGTGCTGGGGCGGACGATGCGCAACCCGATCATCGTCGCGACGCTGATCGGCCTGCTGCTCGCAGCCCTGCCGTGGTCGCTGCCCGACGTGGCCTTCGAGCCGCTGCGCGTCGTCGGCGCCGCCGCCGCACCGCTCGCGCTGCTGACGTTCGGCCTGTCGCTGGCAGGTCCGCGCACGCCGCGGGGTGTCGTCCCGCGCGCCGATTTCGTGGTCGTCGTCGTGCTGCGCAACCTCGCCCACCCCGCGCTGGCCTGGGGCATCGGTACGCTGCTGGGCCTGCCGCCGCACGCGCTGCTGGCCGTCGCGACGATGGCCGCGCTCCCCACCGCGCAGAACGTGCTGGTCTATGCGCTCCGCTACCGCACGTCCACCGAGCTGGCCCGCGACGCGGGCGTGGTGACGACGATCGCCTGCGTCCCGGTCCTCCTGGCGGTCGCAGCCCTGCTCTCCTGACCCGCGCCACCCGACCTAACCCCGAACCCGGCCCGCGGTCGCGCGTCCGCGCGTCAGGCCCAGGGCGCGCCCAGCTGGGTGAACGTGCGCTGCTCGCGGGCGGCGCGCTCGCACCAGGCCTCGACGTCGGCGACCACCGGCCACCGCTCGTCGCCTGCGCCGCGCCAGTCGACCCACTCGTCGGCGATCGGCGCCGGGTCGGGCGCGGTGCGCACGGCGTCCAGCACGCGCATGAAGCCGCCGGTCGAGGCGACGTCGGCGCACAGCGCGTCGGCGCGGCCGGCGCGCACGTCGAGCAGGTTGGTCAGCAGGTCGCCGCGCGTGGACCCGATGCGCCGACGACCGCGGCGGCCGTCCACCTCGATGTCGTCGGTCTCGTAGAACAGGGTCGCGGTGCCGTGCGAGCCGTGCAGGACCACGCGCGCGGGCGATCGTCCCGGCGCGCACACCGTCAGACCGGCGCCCACGCGCAAGCCCGTCCCGGTGGTGACGACCACGCTGGACGTGTCGTCGGCCTCGATCGGGTGCGCGCGGTGCAGGTCGACGACGACGTCCGCGACCTGGTCCGCGTGCGACGCCCCGGCGAGCAGCAGCGCCGTGGCCACCGCGTGCGCGAGCGGGTTGGTGACGACGCCGTCGACCACCGCGACGCCGTCGAGCGTGCGCCGGCCCGCCCAGCGCGCACGCGCGTAGTACGCAACCGTCCGCACCCAGGTCCCGACCGCGCCGACGCCCTCGAGCGTCCCGATCTCCCCGTCCGCGACGATGCGATCCAGCACGCGCAGGGCATCGGACGCGTACGTCTGGAAGCCCACCTGGCACAGCCGCGCGGTCTGCGCGACGACGTCCAGGAGCTCGGCGTGCTCGGCCATCGACGTCACCGTCGGCTTCTCGAGCAGCACGTCGGACCCCGCCCGCATCGCGGCGGACGCGAGCGCCAGGTGCGTGTGGATGGGGGTCGCGAGCACGACGACGTCGGGCGCACGGTCGGCCAGGAGCTGGTCGAGGTCGGCGTACCAGCGCACGCCGTCCGGGACGTCCGGGTGTCCGTCGACGGGCCGCGGGTCGACGACGGCCGCGAGCCGGACGCTGCCGTCGCGCTGCTGCTCGGCCAGCCGACGCAGGTGACTGGCGCCGTGCCCGTGGACGCCCACGACCGCGACGGACGGGGCCGCCGTCATCACGCCCATGCCCCCTCCGCGAGCTCCGCGCACTCGTCCTCGGTCAGCGCGCGGTCGACGACGACCGCCGCGAGCCCGACGCTCAGCGAGTCGCCCGCGGCGACGTCGAGCGGCGTGTCCCACGCGAGCGCGGGCCCTGCGCCGACGTACTCGCGGACGCGGACGAACCACGGGCGGACGTCCGAGGGCTGCACCAGCAGGAGAGTCGTCGTCGCCTGCTCGCGACGCTGCACCAGCGCGAGCCACGGCGACGAGCTGCCGTGCACGGCCTCCTCGCCCACGAGCCCCGCGCCGAGCACGGTCGTCGCGTCCGCCGACGGCAGCCGCCAGAAGATCCCGCCGTACCCGGCGCCGGGGCGGCCGTTGGTGGCCGGGCTCTCGATCCGGACCGCGCCGTGGCGGGCGTCGAGCACCGACGTCCAGCGCAGGGCCCAGCCGCTCGCGTCGTCGAGCGGGGACGCGGCGATGCGACGCTCCTCGCGCAGCTGCGGCCGGCCGTGCTCGTCGCGCCAGACGAGCCGGTCGACGAGCGTCGCGCCGTCGTCGCCGAACCGCACGCCCAGGCTGTCCTGGCGGCCGTGGTTGGGCAGCAGCGTGGGGCCCTCGTCGCGCAGGAACGTGCGACCGCCCCAGTGCGACGTGCCGTTCACCGACGCCACCGCCATCGAGACGCCGTAGTGGTGGCGGTGGTCCACGGGGCTGGTCTGCGTGAGCGCGACGCCGCCCGCGCTGCGCACCGGGTGCAGGAAGGGGCGAGGCGAGTGCACCGACGCCAGCGACGTGCCCGTGTCGTAGTGCGCGAGCGGGATCCGGACGTCGTCGTCGGGCCCGACGCGCACGACGCCCGTCAGCGTCGCGGCGTCGCCCTCCGCCCAGGTCGTCGTCAGGACGGAGGTGGTGCTGTCGCTGCGGAGTCTCACGTGGTCGGCCTCCAGTCGGGCGCCCGGCGGGACCGGTCCGGTGCTCGCGCGCACGGCGAGCACCGGGCGGATCGCCGCGGGTGAGGGGTCGGGACGGTCACCGGCGACGAGCGCCGCCAGGTGCTGCCAGGCCAGCCGCCCCAGCTCGCGCTGGGGGACGGCGGCGGTGGTCATGGACGGGACCGCGAAGCGGGCGAACTCGATGTCGTCGAACCCGGTCACGGAGATCTCGGCCGGGACGGCAACGCCCAGCTCGTTGAGGCGGGCCAGCAGGCCGAAGGCGACGAGGTCGTTGTAGGCGACGACGGCCGTGGCGCGCGAGGCGAGGACGTCCTCGGCGGCCGCGTAGCCGGACTCGACCGACGGCCCGGCCGCGCGCTCGCTCAGCCGGACGCCGTCCAGGCGCGCGGCGGCAGCGCGCAACGCGCCCAGGCGGGTCAGGTGGGAGGCCGACGACGGCGGCCCGGCCAGGTAGAGCAGGTGCCGATGGCCCAGCCCGACGAGGTGCTCGACGATGTCCGCGACGCCTGCGGCGTAGTCGATCGTCAGCGTCGGGGTGACCCCGTCCTGCTCGCGGTTCACGACGACGACGGGAGCCACCTGCGGCAGGAGCGTGCGCAGCGTGGCCTCGGGCATCCGCGGGGACACCAGCACGAGCGCGTCGCACCGAGTGCGCGCGTCGAGCGCCACCTGCTGCTCGTCGACCTCGGACTCGCTGGTGTCCGCGACCAGGACGCGGTACCCCGCCTCCCCCGCCGCGCCGGCCACGCCGCGCAGCACCTGCTGGAACATGGGGTTGGCCAGGTCGGGGACCACCACGGCGACCGTGTTGGTGCGCCCCAACGACAGGCTGCGGGCGACGTTGCTGGGGCGGTACTGCAGCCGCTCGGCCACCTCACGCACACGGTGCGCGAGGTCGGGATCGACCGTCACGCGACCGTTCATCACGCGCGACACGGTGGCACGTGAGACGCCGGCGGCGTTCGCCACCTCGGCGATCGTGGGCGCGGTGCGGGCCCACACGTTCTGCGTCATTGCAGCCTCCTGCGGTACGTCGTCGGGTCCTTCGCGGACGAGGGAACCCGAGACGGATCGCGTCTCGAACGGCGGACGTCACGGTCCGGATACGGCCGAACATACACGATGGGAAACCGGTTCCCAAGAGCCTGACCCGGTGCTACGGTACCGGCGAGGGAACCGGTTTCCCATCGGACGAGCACAACGAGGTGATCGCAGATGTCAGTGGTGTCAGAGCTGCGCCGGACCACCCGGTCCGGCCGCGGCGGACCGCCCGGCAAGGACACGACCACGCCGGACGGGGCGGGCGGCGCAGCACGCAGGTCACGGGGCGACGGCAAGATGGCCGCCATCTTCCTCGCGCCCTGGTTCCTGGGGCTGGGGCTCATCACGATCGGCCCCATGGTCGCGTCCGCGTACCTGTCGTTCACCGACTACAACCTGCTGCAGCCGGCCAAGTGGATCGGCCTCGACAACTACACCGCGATGTGGGAGGACGAGCGGCTGCACCAGTCGCTCAAGGTGACGTTCACGTACGTCGTCACCGCCGTCCCGCTCCAGCTCGTCGCGGCTCTCGGCCTGGCGATGCTGCTCGACCGGGGTATGCGCGGCCTGGCGTTCTACCGCTCCGTGTTCTACCTGCCCTCACTGCTGGGCGGGTCGGTCGCCGTCGCCATCCTGTGGCGACAGGTCTTCGGGGTCGACGGTCTCGTCAACGCGTTCCTGGGCTGGTTCGGCATCGAGGGCCAGGGCTGGGTCTCCAACCCGGACACGGCGCTCGGCACCCTGGTCCTGCTGCACGTGTGGACGTTCGGCGCCCCGATGATCATCTTCCTCGCCGGGCTGCGTCAGATCCCGGAGATGTACTACGAGGCCGCGTCGATCGACGGCGCCGGGAAGCTCCGCCAGTTCTGGTCGGTCACGCTCCCCCTGCTGACGCCGATCATCTTCTTCAACCTGGTCCTGCAGGTCATCGGGGCCTTCCAGAGCTTCACGCAAGCGTTCGTGGTGTCGGGCGGCTCCGGCGGCCCCACCGACTCGACGCTCTTCTACACGCTCTACCTCTACCAGCAGGGTTTCGGCTCTCTGAACATGGGGTACGCGTCCGCCATGGCGTGGCTGCTGCTGCTCATCGTCGCCGCGATGACCGCCATCAACTTCCTCGCCTCCAAGTACTGGGTGTTCTACAGTGACTGACCTCCAGATGCGCCCCGACCCGGCCGCCGGGATCCACGACTCGCGGCCCGACTCGTCGGCCCGCGCCACGTCCACCGCCCATCGCCGCCGTTCCCCCTGGCCGGCCCGCGTGCGCTCGGTGCTCAAGCACCTGGGCCTCGTCGCCCTGGCGCTCGTCATGCTCTACCCCCTGCTGTGGCTGGTGGCGAGCTCGATCAAGCCGAACGACGAGATCTTCCGCGACCTGTCGCTCATCCCGCGGAACATCGACCTCAGCAACTACACGGCCGGCTGGACCGCACTGACGCAGCCCTTCGGCCGGTACCTGCTGAACTCCGCGGTGATCGTCGCGGGCTCGCTGATAGGCAACCTCATCAGCTGCTCGATGGCCGCCTACGCCTTCGCCCGCCTCGAGTTCCGCGGCCGCAAGCTGTGGTTCTCGATCATGCTCATGTCGATCATGCTGCCGATCCACGTGATCATCGTCCCGCAGTACGTCCTGTTCTCGAAGCTCGAGTGGATCAACACGTTCCTGCCGTTGATCGTGCCGAAGCTCCTGGCCACGGACGCCTTCTTCATCTTCCTCATGGTCCAGTTCTTCCGCGGCATCCCGCGCGAGCTGGACGAGGCAGCCCGCCTGGACGGGTGCGGTCACATCCGCATCTACCTGCGGATCATGCTCCCGCTGTCCGGCCCCGCGCTGGCGACCACGGCCATCTTCACCTTCATCTGGACGTGGAACGACTTCTTCAGCCAGCTCATCTTCCTGACCCGACCGGACATGTACACCGCGCCCGTCGCGCTGCGCACATTCCTCGACTCCAGCGGCGAGAGCTCCTGGGGCCCCATGTTCGCGATGTCCCTCGTGACGCTCATCCCGGTGTTCCTCGTCTTCCTCTTCGGCCAGAAGTACCTGGTCAAGGGGATCGCCACGACCGGCATCAAGTAGCACACCGTCGCCCGGACCAGCCCGGGCGACGGCAGCACGAACCCGGGACCGATCCTCCCGGGGTGACCAGCACAGAGTCGTCTCGTCACGAAGGAGAACCATGAACCGCCGTTTGATCCGATCGACCAGCTTCCGGGTCGCCGCCCTCGCAGCAGTCGGCGCGCTCGCTCTCACCGCCTGCGGGTCGTCGGACGACGACGCCAGCGGCGGCTCCACGTCGGGCGGTGACGAGAAGGTCACCATCCGGTTCTCCTGGTGGGGCTCCGACACGCGTCACACCCTGACGCAGGACGTCATCAAGGACTTCGAGGCCCTGCACCCCAACATCACCGTGACGCCCGAGTACACGGACTGGGACTCGTACTTCGACAAGCTCAGCACGTCGGTGGCCGGCGGCGACGCGCCGGACGTCATCACGCAGGAGGAGCGCTTCCTGTCCGACTACGCCAACCGCGGCGTGCTCGCCGACCTCAACGAGCTGGGCCTGGACACCTCGAAGATCGACAAGTCCGTCCTCCAGAGCGGCACGATCGACGGCAAGCTCTACGGCATCGCCACGGGCATCAACGCCTACGCCATCGTCGCCGACCCGGAGGCGTTCAAGGCGGCCGGCGTCGACATGCCCGACGACACGACGTGGTCGTGGGACGACTACGTGAGCATCGCCAACGAGATCTCCAAGAAGTCCGACGGCAAGATCATCGGCGCCCAGGACTACGGCTCCAACGAGGCCGGCTTCTCGATCTTCGCGCGCCAGCAGGGCCAGTCGCTCTACAAGGAGGACGGCACCGTCGGCTACGACGACGCGACGCTCGCCGCCTGGTGGCAGCACTCGCTCGACCTGCAGAAGGCGGGCGGCCAGCCGAGCGCCTCGGCGAGCGTCGAGCTCGGCAACGCCGGGCCGGAGCAGTCGCTGATCGGCACCGGCAAGGGCGCGATGGCCTGGTACTGGACCAACCAGCTCACCGCGATCACCAACGCCGCAGGCCACCCGCTGCAGCTGCTGCGCGTGCCGGGAGAGACCGGCAACGCGCGCTCGGGGATGTACTTCAAGCCGGCCATGTTCTACTCGGTCGCCGCGAAGTCGAAGCACCCCAACGAAGCACAGATGCTGGTCGACTACCTGGTCAACTCGACCGAGGCCGGCAAGAAGATCCTGTCCGACCGTGGCCTGCCGGCCAACACGGACGTCCGCACGGCCGTGACGCCGGACTTCAACGACACCGACAAGCAGGCCGCGCAGTTCCTGGCCGACCTGGGCGACGACGTCGTCGACGGCCCGCCCGTCCCGCCGAACGGCGCCGGCGACGTCGCCTCGATCATCCAGCGCATCAACCAGGAGGTCCTGTTCGAGAAGGCGACCCCCGAGAAGGCCGCCGAGGAGTTCACCTCCGAGGTGAACAAGGCCATCGGCCAGTGATCCCCCGCTGAGCCGCACGAAGGAAGGCCCTCGCTCCGTGGAGCGAGGGCCTTCCTTCGTGGTGGGTCAGCGGTCGACGCGGGCGCCGCCTCCGCCGGCCAGCTTGAGGACCTCGGCCTTGGTGACCATCGTCGTGTCGCCGGGCGTCGTCATCGCGAGCGCACCGTGCGCCGCGCCGTAGTTCACGGCGGTGGCCAGGTCCTCGCCCTCGAGCAGGCCGTAGACGAGGCCCGAGGCGAACGAGTCGCCGCCGCCCACGCGGTCCAGGATCTCGAGGCGTTCGCGGTGCGTGGCCTGGACCAGGCCGGACTCCCGCGACCAGGCCAGCGCGCCCCAGTCGTTGACCGTGGCGGAGTGGACCGTGCGCAGCGTCGTCGCGATCACGGCGAAGTTCGGGTAGGCGTGCGAGACGCGCTCGATCATCGCGCCGAACGCGTCGACCTCGAGACTCGACAGGTTCTCGTCGACGCCCTCGACCTCGAAGCCGAGCGACGCCGTGAAGTCCTCCTCGTTGCCGATCATCACGTCGACGAACGGTGCGATCTCACGATTGACCTCCTGCGCACGCGCCTGCCCGCCGATCGACCTCCACAGGCTGGGCCGGTAGTTGAGGTCGTAGGAGACGACGGTGCCGTGCCGCTTGGCGGCCCGGACCGCAGCCAGCACGGTGTCCGCCGACGTCTGGGAGAGCGCCGCGAAGATGCCGCCCGTGTGCAGCCAGCGCACGCCGAGCTCGCCGAACAGGTGGTCCCAGTCGACGTCGTCGGGCGCGAGCTGGGACGCGGCGGTGTTGCCGCGGTCGCTGACGCCGACGGCGCCGCGCACGCCGAATCCCCGCTCGGTGAAGTTCAGGCCGTTGCGGACGGTGCGGCCGATGCCGTCGTAGGGCACCCACTGCACGAACGACGTGTCGACGCCGCCCGTGAGCATGCAGTCCTCGACGAGCCTCCCGATCTCGTTGTCCGCGAGCGCGGTGACGATCGCGGCGCGCAGCCCGAACGCGCGGCGCAGGCCGCGGGCCACGTTGTACTCGCCGCCGCCCTCCCACACGCGCAGGTTCCGCGTGGTGCGGATGCGCCCCTCGCCCGGGTCGAGGCGGAGCATCACCTCACCCAGGGAGACGATGTCGTAGCGGGTGTCCGCGGCGGGGCGGATGGTCAGGTCGGTCATCTCAGGCTCCGATCGTGGCGGTGTCTCGGGGGCGCAGCTCGTCGGCCAGGGCGACGGCGTCCGCGACGAGGTCGCGCACGAGGGTGAGGTCGCCGGCGGCGACGAGGTCGCGAGGCACCATCCAGGACCCGCCGACGGCGGCGACCGACGGCAGCGCGAGGTACTCGCCGAGGTTCGCCGGGCCCACACCGCCGGTCGGGACGAACGTCAGCCCGACGAAGGGCGCGGCCAGCGCCGCCATGGCCTTCGGGCCGCCCGACGTACCCGCCGGGAAGAACTTCACGGTGCTCACGCCCAGCTCGAGCGCGGCCTGGACCTCCGTCGCCGTGACCGCGCCAGGCAGGGCCAGCACCCCGTGCTCGGCACACCGCTCGATCACCGCCCGGCTGGTGCCGGGCGAGACGACGTACGACGCACCCGCAGCGACGGCCTGGTCCACCTGCTGCGCGGTGAGGACGGTGCCGGCGCCGACGAGGACGTCGCCGCGGGCCGCCATCGCACGGATGGCGTCTGCCGCCGCGGCCGTCCGGAACGTCACCTCCGCGACGGGCAGGCCACCGTCGACGAGGGCTTGGGCGAGGGGGTCGGCGTGCGCGGCGTCGTCGATCACGACGACGGGCACCAGCCGATGGCGGGAGAGACAGGTCAGGATGTCGTTCACTGAGAGGCTCCGTTGCGCTGTCCGAAACACGATAACCGCTGAACGCAACGAGTTTACTGCGTGCACCCGCCGACTTCCACGGCCCCGCGCAGCCCCCGCCCACCCGATGAATCAGTCGGCCGCAGCTGAATCAGCCGGTCACACTCGACTGATCCAGGACCGGACCGACTGATTCCCGGACGGACCGCGGGCGGGGGCGGGCGGCGGGGCTGCGCGGGCGCGGCCGAACGCCGTCGGACGCGTCAGGCGGCGGTGGGGGCCGGGAGGTGGAGGCCCTGCGGGAGGAACGCGGGCAGGACGGTGCGCATGCGGGCGTGCAGGTCGTCGACGCGCTGCGGCCCGAACCGCTCGACGGGGACGGTGATGCTGACCGCCGCGACGGGCGCTCCCCCGCGCAGCACGGGGACGGCGACGCACGCGATGCCGGGTTCGTTCTCCTGGTCCTCGATCGCTCGACCGGTCGTGCGTGCGAGCGCCACCTGCTCACGGACCCGCTCGTCGACGACGTCGCCGTAGCCGGCCAGCGCGTCGGCGCCGGCTCCCCGGTAGGCGAGCATCGCGCGCCCGAGCGCGGTGGTCAGCGCCGAGCTTCGTCGACCCACCTCCGACCACACGCGCACGGGACGGTCCGGCTCGACCTTGTCCAGGTACAGCACCTGGCTGCCGGTGAGGACGCCCAGGTGGACCAGCTCGTCGACGTCGCGGGAGAGCGCGACGAGCGCCGGGTGGAGCAGCACCTGCAGGTTCTCGACCGACAGGTACGCCTCCCCGAGTGCGACGGCCGCGCCGCCCAGCGAGTACACGCCCGTGCGCGGGTCCTGCGTCACGAACTCCCGGAACCGCAGCGCCGCGAGCGTGCGGTGCACGGTCGTCTTGTGGATGCCGAGTCGACCCGCGAGGTCCGCGAGCACGAGGCCCCGCGGGCCGGCCGCGGCGAGCACGCCGAGCACCTGCAACGCCCGGTCGACGCTCTCGATCGGCGACGTGGCGGAGGGGGCGGGCGACTCGGCGCTCATGGTCGCCCATCGTGGCACGTCTCCCGCCCCTCCCCGACCGTGGGGGGGTCAGTGGATGTTGCCGTGGTCGCGGAACTCGCGCCAGACGTTCTCGAAGAAGTCGTCGTCCTGCGGGATGGGGCGACGCGACCGCCAGCGGAAGACCGGGCTCCCGGCGGGGTCGTCGGGCTTGCGCGGCTCGACGGCCTCCCACCCGGGGTCCGGGGTGGATCCCGGTGCGACCCACGCCGCCTCCTGGACCTCCCCGTCGAGCGCACCACCGTCCAGGGCGAACCGGAAGACGTCCGGCAGGTCGAGCTCGTCGGCCGCACCGTCCCCGTGCCCGACGAGCGGCAGCGTCCCGCCGGCGTCGGTGTAGAGGACCGACCCGCGCGACCGTCCGCCGTGCGCGACGTAGTCGGCCATCGCCGACAGGTAGACGTACGCGCTGGTCAGGATGTCGCGAACCAGGAAAGTGCGGTTGACGGAGCGGCGGCTGGTCACGTCGGCGGACACGGCCTCGTCGTACCCGGACAGCCAGGCATGCACCTGCTCGAGCGCCTCGCGGATGGACGCCGCCGACCGTACCGGCCCCGCCTTCTGGCTCATGAGCACCTGCACGGCGGTCAGCAGCTCGCCGGTGTTGTCGGGCGTGCCGCCCGCGGCCCGGGCCGACGCCCGACGCACCAACCCCACCGCGGCAGCGAGCACGGGGCCGGCAGCAGCAGCGAACATGGCCTCGTCGGCCGGCGCCTGCGTCCGGCGCGCGGCGACGAACTGCGCCGCCCGCGTCGCGCCGACCTGACCGCTGTTGAGCGCGGCGCCACCCGGCCGGTAGACGCCGTGCGCACCGCCCGCCTCCCCGACCGGGAAGAACCCGGCGACGTTCGACTGCCACCACGAGTCGACCACCAGGCCACCGTTGTTGTGCTGCGCGCAGACGTCGACCTCGAGCATCTGCTTCTCGAGGTCCACGTACGGGTTCTTGCCCAGGTAGAACTGGTACGCGGGCTCGTTCATGGCGCGCAGCCGCTCGATGGGCGTGCCGAACAGGACACCCGCCCGCTCGAGGTACTCGTACGCCTCGGGGCTCAGGGCGGAGGCGTCGAGCTCGTCACGGACGGGGTTGCGACGGAAGTCGAGGAACACCCGGCGTCCGCGCAGCACGGTCTCGCGGTACACGAGCAGGTCGATCAGGCTCGACCCGTCGCGCGCCTTGCGGATGTCGAACGGCCACTGGTAGCCCTTGAGGAAGACCATCGACAGCAGGCGCCCGTAGTCGTCGATCGCCTCGGTGAGGAACTCGCGCTCGTCGTTCCCGTCGGCGTCCGTCGACACGAACCGCGGGATGACCTGCATGTACGTGCCCGACACGTTCCACCGCGGGCGTGTGGACGCGAGCCCGAACTGCCACTCCGTGAGGTTCTTGCCGTGCACACCCGCGCGGTACGCCGCCCCGGAGGCACCCCACTGGCCGTTCGGGAACACGCGCGTCGCGTACATGCCCGCAGGGCCGCCCGTCGCGTAGACGAGGTTGGTGCAGCGGAACAGGAGCCACGGGCTGGCGGTCCCGTCGTGCGGCACGTCCGTGCGCAGCACCAGCAGCCCCACGACCTCGCCGTCCCTGACCACGACGTCGACCACCCGGCACTCGTCGAAGATGCGCGTGCCGTTGCGGTGGACCTTCTTCTCCAGCTGCTCGACCATGCTGCGGCTCGTGTAGGGGCCCACCGACGTGGCCCGACGACGAGGGTCGTGGTCGGTCTTGTACCCGATGAACTCGCCGAACCGGTTCTGCGGGAACGGCACGCCCAGGTCGCACAGCCGCAGGAACCCGCGCGCGGAGAGCGCCGCTTCCGCGAGCGCGTTGTCGCCGTCCATCGCGCCGCCGGAGAACAGCGTCTGCGCCATCTCGTGCACCGAGTCGCCGTCGCCGCCGGACAGCGTCAGCTTGTAGTACGTCTGCTTGTCGGATCCCGCGTTGCGGCTGGACCCGGCGTTGACCTTGTCGGCCACCATGACGACGTCGTCCTGGCCCAGCTCCCACAGCCGGTCCGCCGCGCAGAACCCCGCCGACCCCGTGCCGACCACGACCGTGTTGGCCGTGACGACGGGAACCTCGATGCCGTCGATCTGCATCACAGCACCGGGACGTGCATCGCGCCGTCGACGTGGAAGACCTCACCCGTCGAGTACGGCGTCTGGCCGGACGCGAGGATCGAGACGGCGCCGGCCACGTCGGACGGTCGGCCCCAGCGCGCCACGGGGACCGCGCCGCTCGCGAACAGCGCGTCGTACTTCTCGGTGACGCCGGCTGTCATGTCGCTGGCGATCACGCCCGGTCGGACCTCGTAGACGACGATCCCCTCGGGCGCCAGGCGCACCGCGAACAGCTGCGTCGCCATCGCGACGCCCGCCTTGGAGACGCAGTAGTCGCCGCGGTTGGTCGAGACCGTGGTAGCGGAGATCGACGAGACGTTGACGACGGTGGCGACCGGTCGGTCCGTCGGCACGTCGGCCGTGCCGCGGAGCCCGATCACACGATTGGCGAAGGTCTGGGTGAGGAAGTACGGACCGCGCAGGTTGATGCCGAGGACGCGGTCGAAGCTCTCGGTGCCGGCCTCGAGCAGGTCGGCGCGGACCGTCGGCGAGACGCCCGCGTTGTTGACGAGCAGGTCGAGCCGGCCCCAGGCGCCGACCGCGTCGTCGACGAATCGGCGGTGGTCGTCCGGCTCAGCGACGGAACCGCGCACGTACCGGACGCGGTCGTCGGCACCGGCGAGCTCACGCAGCTCCGCCAGCACGTCGGTCGGCTCCTCGCGCGTCGCCAGGATCGAGACGGCGAACCCGTCCTCGACCAGCCGGCGGCTGATCCCCAGACCGATCCCCCGGTTCCCGCCGGTGACCAGCGCCACTGCCGGCATCGTCGCCGTCCTCTCGTCGTCGAGCGCGCACCGGCTGCCGTCGGCGCGCTTCGATCCTGACACGCTCGCGACCCCGAGGGCAAGCGCTTTCCGTCCAATCTCGTTCAGCACCCAGCCGCACTTGTGACAGGACACCGCTGGTGAGGCGACGCACCGCCCCACCAGCCACTCGCGTCACAAGTGCGGCTGGTTGCTGATGAACTGACGAGGCGAGGACCCGGTCGGCGAGAGTGGTTCACAGGTCGACGCCCAGGTCCAGGTCGGCGATCGTCACGGGCTGGCCGGTGAGCAGGGAGCGGTTGGCGGCGATGCCGACCGCGACCGCCCGCACGCCGTCGAGGTAGCCCGCGGGCCGGCCGAGCGGGTCCTCGGAGATCCGCAGGTGCCCACGGAAGACGTCCTTGAGCAGGATGGCGTCGCCGCCACCGTGCCCGCCGATCCCGGCGGGGATCGGGTACTCGGTGACCGCCTCCCAGTGCCGCTGCACCAGCAGGTGGTCCCCCTCCGGCCGCAGCGCCGACGTGCCGAGAGCCTCCGGGTTCGCCGACGGATCCAGGACCGGCCGGCCCTCCGGGCTCAGCACGATCGCCCCGCGCTCCACCACCGTCAGCTCCGCGCGCCCGGCGGTCCCGTTCACCGTGACGCGGTACCCCTCCCACGGGCTGTGCGCGTTGAGCGAGTAGGTGAGCATCGCCCCGCGACGGAAGTCGACGACGAGGGCCATGTTGTCCTCGATCGTGATGCCCGGTCCGAACACGTCCTGGTCCCGGATGTACCCGTCGTGGTGCTCGGAGTCGAGGTAGAGCGCCTTGAGCCGGGGGTCGTCGTTAAGGTCGAGCGCGAACGGGTCGCCCGTGGCGCCGGTCCCGCGCGGCGGTCGCTCGCCGAGGCCGCGCTCGTCGGCGTTCTTGTCCCCGTAGAACCGCAGCGCACCCGACGCGTAGACGCGCGACGGGACGTCGTCGAGCCACCAGTTCACGAGGTCGAAGTGGTGGCTCGACTTGTGCACCAGCAGGCCGCCGGAGCTCTGCTTGTCGCGGTGCCAGCGCCGGAAGTAGTCGGCGCCGTGCACGGTGTCGAGCGCCCACTCGAAGTGCACGCTCGTCACGTCGCCGATCGCGCCCGAGCGGATCACCTCACGCAGCGACGAGTTCCGCGGCGCGTAGCGGTAGTTGAACGTCATGGTGAGGTCGCGGCCGGTCTCGGCGACCGCGCCCGTGATGCGACGGCAGCCCTCGGCCGTGGTGGTCAGCGGCTTCTCGACGACGACGTCGGCGCCCGCGGCCAGGGCGCGCGAGACCAGGTCGGCGTGGGTGTGGTCGGGGGTGGTCACGACGACGACGTCGACGTGCTGCTCGGCGACCATCTGCTCGAGCTGCTCGGGCGCGTAACGCGGCAGGCCCGCGGGCCCGTCCTCACCCGCGAGCGCGTCGTAGTAGTCGATGCGCCCCGGGTTGGGGTCGAGCCACGCGACGAGGGTCGCGACGTCGGCGTGCTCCCCGAGGATCGCCCCGACGTACATCCCCGCCCGATGCCCGGTACCGACGACCGCCACGCGGCGCTGGCCGCCGTGCGGCGCCGGCGCGAAGTCGGGCACGACGCCCGGACCCGCCTCGGTGGCTCGGTGGGAGGCGGGGCGAGGTGCGGTGGGGTTCTGGTCGCTCACGATGTCCTCGGGGTCGCGCGGGCGCCGTCGCCCGCTGTGGAAAGCGTGTTCCCACTCACCCTACGGCGCCCGGCCGCCAGAATCCACCGCCCGTCAGGCGGAGTCGCGGACCACCAGGCTCGGCGTGAAGATGACCGACGTCAGGCGACGGTCGGGGTCGAGCGACGCGTCGAGGACGACGTCGAGCAGGATCCGAGCCATCTCCCCGGCCATCTCCTCGATGGGCTGGCGCACCGACGTCAGCGACGGGCGCGACGCCGCCCCGAGCTGACTGTCGTCGAACCCGATCACGCGCACGTCCGGTACGGCCAGCCCGTGCCGGTACAGCGACTCGACCGCCCCCATCGCCATGAGGTCGTTGGACGCGAACACCGCATCGACGGGCCCTCCCGCCAGCAGCTGGTCCATGGCCGACCGGCCGCTCTCGAACGTGAAGTTGCCCTCCGCGTACCGGACGAACGGATGACCCAGACGGGCCATGGCGTCGCGGAAGCCGTCGAGGCGGTCCTGGGCGGCGGGCACGTCGAGCGGCCCCGAGATCGCGGCGACCCGCGTGCAGCCGCGCGCCACGAGGTGCTCGGCCGCGAGCGCGGCGCCGTCACGGTTGGCGACGTCGACGAAGCTGATGGGCAGCCGCGAGGCGGGCCGCGCGAACATGACGGCCGGCAGCCCGTTCTCGACGAGCAACGCCGGGAGCGGGTCGTCGGCGTGCGTCGAGACCAGCAGCGCGCCGTCGGCGTTGCCGTTGCGGAGGGCGGACAGGACCCGCGCGCGGTCCGCGTCCGTCTCGGCGATCATGACGAGCGGGTCCACGTCCCGGGGCCGCAGCGCCCGGACCACGCCGCCCATCACGCGCCCGAAGAACGGGTCCGCGAAGTCGATCTCGCCGCCCTTGCCGCCGGCCTCGGCGCCGGAGATGACGACCGCCACCGTGCCCGTGCGCCGCGTGACGAGCGACCGCGCGGCGAGGTTGGGGACGTACCCGGTCTCGGCGAGCGCGGCCCGCACCACCTCCTGGATCGCGGGCGCGACGCGGCGCTTGCCGTTCACCACCCGGGAGACGGTCGCCCGGGACACACCGGCGACGCGTGCGACGTCCTCGAGCGTCGGCGCGGAGACCGTCGGACCGTCCGCCGAACCCGCGGCCTCGGCGGACGCGTCTGCGCCGGCGGGCCGAGCAGCGGGCGATTCGGCGGGCGAGACGGAGGGCGAGACGGTGGGCGACGCGTCGGCGTCGAGCAGCATCGGCCCCGCCCCGACCGGCACGTCCCGCTGCTCCCGCATGGCGCGATGCTAGCAGCGACGGGAGAGCGTGATCCCACTTTCGGGCCGCCGGTGCGCCCGATCGGGCGTCGCGTGACGCCAATTTCGCACCCAGGGTAGGCGCGGCCGGGTGAAATCGGGTATAAATGCCCGAACGGGAGAGCAACGAAGCCCTCGGACCACCCCCAAGCCACCAGCTGTCCGGTCCAGACCTTCGGCGCGGTGATAGAGCGCTCTCCCACATCGCCCACCGGCGATGGCCAGGACCGCAGCACCGACAGCACCGAGAACCCGCACCGCTCGGCACCCGTCACGGAAGAAGAGCACCACCGAACACGCGCGCCCCACCGCAGGTCAACGACGAACTGCAGGCGCACGGACCGCCGACCACGACCGACGACCGGCCGCACGAACGACGACCCGCGCGCCCGCCCAAGGGAGAACTCCGTGTCCATCAGGACGTCCATCAGGACCCACCGCACCACCGGGCCACGCGCCCACCACGACGCCGGCTCGCCAGGACCCCGCCCTGCCCGCGGAGCTGCCCGCCGGCTCGCCGCCCTCCTCGCGACCGGCGCGCTCGCCGCCGTCGCGCTCACCGTCCCGACCGTCGGCGCGCAGGCGGCGCCCGTCAACCTCTCCGAGGGCAAAACGGCCACCGCGTCGAGCACCGAGAACGCCGACTACCTCAAGGCCGCGAACGCGGTGGACGGCAAGACCGACACCCGCTGGGCCAGCACCGCGTCCGACACCGAGTGGATCCAGGTCGACCTGGGCGCCACCTCCAGCATCGAGCGCGTCGACCTGACCTGGGAGTCCGCATACGGCTCGGGCTACAAGCTGCAGGTCAGCGACTCGGCGACCAGCGGCTTCAAGGACGTCTACTCGACCACCACGGGCAACGGCGGCAAGGAGTCGCTGACCGTGTCCGGGTCGGGCCGCTACCTGCGTCTGCAGGGCGTCAAGCGCGCCACCGGCTACGGCTACTCGCTGTGGGAGCTCCAGGTGTTCGGCACCGCGGGCGGCAGCACGCCGACGACGACCCCCACGTCCGGCACGTGCGGCACCACCAACGTCGCGCAGGGGAAGACCGCCACCTCGTCGTCGTCGGAGGGCGCCGGCTACGCACCGGGCCTGGCCGTGGACGGCAAGGCCGACACGCGCTTCGCGACGACCGCCGCCGACAACCAGACGTGGACGGTGGACCTCGGTTCGAGCCAGGCCGTCTGCAAGGTGGCGCTGAGCTGGGAGGCCGCCTACGGCAAGGCGTACCAGGTGCAGGTCTCCGACAGCGCGACGTCGGGCTTCACGACGATCGCGTCGGTGACCGCCGGCAAGGGCGGCGACGAGACGATCACCGCCACCGGCACCGGCCGCTACCTGCGGCTCAACCTGCAGACCCGTGCGACCGGCTACGGCTTCTCGCTGTGGGAGGTCAAGGTCTTCACGTCGGGCGGCTCGACGACCACGCCGACGCCCACCCCTACCCCCACACCCACCCAGACCACGCCCCCGACCGGCGGCGACCTCACCAACCCGAACGTCCCCGACGGCCCCGCCGACGGCAAGGTCAAGATCGCGGGCTCGCAGGGGAGCTGGGCGCTGCAGGTCAACGGCAAGCAGTGGGTCGTCAAGGGCATGACCTGGGGCCCGTCGGTCGCCGACTTCCCCAACCACGTCGCGAACCTCAAGGCCATGGGCGTCAACACGATCCGCACCTGGGGCACCGACGCGGGCAGCAAGGCGCTGTTCGACCAGGCGGCGGCCAACGGCATCCGCGTCATCGCCGGCTTCTGGCTGGCCCCCGGCGGCGGGCCCGGCTCGGGCGGCTGCCCGGACTACGTCAACGACGCCACGTACAAGTCGAACTCGATGAACGACATCCTCACGCAGGTCCGCGCCTACAAGGACAACCCCGGCGTGCTGATGTGGGACGTCGGCAACGAGTCGCTGCTGGGCCTCGGCTCGTGCGGCACCACCGGCGGCGGCGTCGAGCAGAACCGCAACGCCTACGCCAAGTTCGTCAACGACGTGGCGGTGCAGATCCACGCGATCGACCCCAACCACCCGGTCACGTCGACCGACGCCTGGACCGGCGCCTGGCCGTACCTCAAGGCGAACGCCCCCGCGCTCGACCTGTACGGCCTCAACAGCTACGGCGCGGTGTGCGCGACGAAGCAGACGTGGATCGACGGCGGCTACACCAAGCCGTACATCCTCACCGAGGGCGGCCCGGCCGGCTCGTGGGAGGCCGACCCCGACGTCAACGGGATCGCGAACCAGGGCACCGACCAGGACAACGCCGACGGCTACGTGAAGTCGTGGAACTGCCTGGCCGCGCACCGCGGCGTGGCCCTGGGCGCGACGATGTTCCACTACGGCACCGAGGGCGACTTCGGCGGCATCTGGTTCAACGTCATCCCCGGCGGCAACAAGCGTCTGAGCTACTACGCGATCGCCAAGATGTACGGCGGCTCGGCGGGCAACGCGGGCGTCAACACCCCGCCGACGTTCCAGTCGATGTCGATCGACAGCTCGACGAACATCGTCGCCGGCTCCACGGTGACCATGCGCGCCGCGGTCAGCGACCCGCAGGGTGACGCCATCACGTACCACGTGTTCCTCAACAGCCAGCCGATCAACAACGCGGGTGGTCTGCTCGAGGTGCCGTTCACCAAGAACGGGAACGTGTACACGTTCACCGCGCCGCAGATGCTCGGTGTGTGGAAGGCGTACATCTTCGCCGAGGACGGCAAGGGCAACGTGGGCGTCCAGACGGTGTCGTTCCGCGTCGCGCCGCCGGCGGTGAACGGGACCAACCTCGCCAAGGGCAAGACGGCGACGGCGTCGTCGTTCGACCAGTACAACGGCAACTGGTCGCCCGGCCAGGCCGTCGACGGCGACTACACGACCCGCTGGTCGAGCAACTGGTCCGACAACGAGTGGATCCAGGTGGACCTGGGCGCCAAGAAGACGTTCTCCACCATCCAGCTGGTCTGGGAGGCGGCGTACGCCAAGGGGTACCAGGTGCAGACGTCCGACGACGGCTCGACCTGGTCGACGATCAAGACCGTGACCGACGGCGACGGGAACGTCGACACCCTCGCGGTCAACGGCAACGCCCGCTACGTCCGCATCCAGGGCGTGACCCGCGGTACCGCGTACGGCTACTCGCTGTACGAGCTGGGGATCTACTCGTGATCCCCTGACACAGACCGGTCCGGGCGGGGTCGTGGGCTGCGGCCCCGCCCGGACCGACCTCCTCGAGAGGTCGTAGGACCACCGCAGCCCGACGACGGCACGACGCTCCCGGGCGTCACGCCACACCTCGGAGGACGACGACGTCGTCGTCCTCCCCGGTCCCGGCCGCACGCGGCCGCTCCTCAGCCCAGCGCGGGCGGCCCAGGGCCGCCGAGCGCACCCGTCGGCCGCCACCGCCGTCGGGACGTGACGACGCCCGCGCGACGCGCGTGCGCACCTGAAGGAGTCCTCCGCATGACCACCCACACCACCGTGCGGCCACGTCGCCGCGCCCGAGCGTGGCTCGCGGCCTGTCTGGCCGGGGCGATGCTGACGGCGGGCGGGATCGCCGTGGCGAGCACGGCCACCGCCGCCCCCACCAACATCGCGGTCGGCAAGACCGCGAGCGCGTCGTCGGCCGAGAACCCGGACATGGTCGGGTCGAAGGCCGTCGACGGGAACACGTCGACCCGCTGGAGCAGCACGTTCTCCGACGCGCAGTGGCTCCAGGTGGACCTGGGGTCCACGGCGACCGTCAGCAGCGTCCAGATCGCCTGGGAGGCCGCGTACGGCAAGGCGTTCACGGTGCAGCTGTCCGACGACGCGAGCACGTGGCGCACCGTCGCGACGGTCACCAACGGCACGGGCGGCAACCAGACCGTCAATGCGTCGGGCTCCGGGCGCTACGTCCGGCTCAACCTGACGGCCCGCGCCACCGGCTACGGCTACTCGATCTGGGAGCTCCAGGTGCTCGGCACCGGTGGGACCACGCCGCCCGCGCACACGCCCAAGCCGCTCCCGCCCGCACCCCCCGGCGCGGACACGACCGTGACGCACCACGAGTTCCAGGCCAACTGCACGCCGGATCACACCGCCAACGACGACCCGATCGTCTTCCCGGGTCAGCCCGGCAAGTCGCACAACCACACGTTCATGGGCAACAAGTCCACCAACGCGTACACGACCGCCGACTCCCTGGGCGGCACCACGACCACCAGCTGCACGGTCCCCCAGGACCGCTCCGGCTACTGGTTCCCCACGCTGCTGCGCGGCGGCAACCAGGTGGTGGCCAGCAACCTGCAGACCATCTACTACAAGTCCGGGATCCTCGACTACAAGAAGGTCCAGCCGTTCCCGGCCGGTCTGCGGTTCCTCGTCGGGAACATGATGGCGACGCAGGACGAGTTCAAGAACGCGCCCGGCGCGGTCGAGGGCTTCGAGTGCGGTGACAGCACCAAGAACTGGGACATCCCGAGCGTCACGTGCCCGGCGGGGTCCAACCTCAACGTCCGGTACCAGGCCCCGAGCTGCTGGAACGGCAAGGACCTGGACTCGGCCGACCACAAGAGCCACATGGCCTACCCCGTGAACGGCGAGTGCCCGCCGTCGCACCCGGTGCCCGTCCCGATGATCGAGATGAAGCTGTCCTGGCCGGTGGACGGCAACCTCTCGAACGTCGCGTTCTCCAGCGGTCGTGGGTACTCGTTCCACTACGACTTCTTCAACGGCTGGGACCCGACCGTGCTGCAGGCGCTCGTCGAGCACTGCATCAACGGCGGCCTGCAGTGCAACCCGCAGGGCTACGACCTGTACAAGCCGTGGGCCGGTGGCGTGCTGGACAACAGCTTCCACCTGATCGGCTGATCCACCGCGCGGCCGGGTCTCCGGCCCGGCCGCGCGGCGCCCCGTACCCGGCGGACGACGACGTCCGCCCAGACCGAAGGACACCCATGCACACGCACTCCCCGTCCCGCGGCCGGCGCTCCCTCGCGCTCGTCTCCGCGGGTCTGTCCGCCGCGCTCGTCGCGGCCGGCGTCATCACGTCGATCGCCTCGTCGGCGAGCGCCGCGGACATCAACCTCTCGCAGGGCAAGACCGCCACGGCCTCGAGCTCGGAGAACTCCGGCTACCTGGCCGCGTCGCAGGCCGTCGACGGCGACGGCACCACCCGCTGGGCCAGCCAGGCGACCGACGACCAGTGGCTCCAGGTCGACCTCGGTTCGGTCAAGACCATCTCGAGCGTCAAGCTCCAGTGGGAGGCCGCCTACGCGAAGGCCTTCCAGATCCAGGTCTCGACGAACGGCACCACGTGGACCACCGTCGCGACCGTCACCAACGGCACCGGCGGCACGCAGACCGTCGCCGCGTCGGGCAGCGGCCGGTACGTGCGCATGCAGGGCACCACCCGCGCCACCGGCTACGGGTACTCGCTGTACGAGTTCCAGGTGTTCGGCCCGGACGGGACGACGACGGCCACGCCGACGACGACCCCGACCACCCCGTCCGGTACGTGCGGCACCACGAACGTCGCGCTCGGCAAGACCGCGAGCGCCTCGTCGGTCCAGGCAGGCTCCGACTACGTCGCCGCCAACGCGTTCGACGGCAAGGACAACACCCGCTGGTCGAGCGCGTCGAGCGACCCGCAGTGGCTGCAGGTCGACCTCGGCTCGTCGCAGAGCATCTGCAAGGTCGAGATCGACTGGGAGGGTGCGTACGGCAAGGACTTCACGATCCAGGCGTCCGACAGCGCCTCGTCGGGCTACACGACGATCGGCACCGTGACCGGCGGGACCGGTGGCAAGCAGTCGGTGAGCGTGTCCGGCAAGGGCCGCTACCTTCGTCTGGTCGGTACCGCCCGGGGTACGGGCTACGGCTACTCGCTGTGGGAGATGCGCGTGTACGCGGGTTCTGGTTCGACGACGACGCCGACCCCTACGCCCACACAGACCTCTACCCCGACCCCCACCCCGACGACCACACCCACCGGCCCTGCCGTCCCGGCGGCGGACCCGTCGAACCCGGACTTCGGCCCCAACGTCTACGTCTTCAAGCCGACGGACGACCAGTCGGCCATCCAGACCAAGGTCAACGACGTGTTCAGCCGGCAGGAGACCAACCAGTTCGGCACCGAGCGCGACCAGTTCCTGTTCCTGCCGGGCACGTACAACCTGCAGGCGAACATCGGCTTCTACACCGCCATCAGCGGCGCCGGGCAGAACCCCGACGACGTGCAGATCAACGGCGGCGTGTGGGTCGACGCGCAGTGGTTCGGCGGCAACGCCACGCAGAACTTCTGGCGCTCGGCGGAGAACTTCGCGGTCACCCCGTCGACCGGCCAGGACCGCTGGGCCGTCGCGCAGGCCGCGCCGTTCCGACGCGTGCACGTCAAGGGTGACCTGGCGCTGAACTCGTCGGCCTACGGCTGGGCGTCCGGCGGCTACATCGCCGACTCCAAGATCGACGGCAAGACGTCGGCCTGGACCCAGCAGCAGTGGTACACCCGCGACTCCAACCTGACCAACGGGTGGGAGGGGACGCTGTGGAACATGGTGTTCTCCGGCGTGCAGAACGCCCCGGCGACGAGCTTCCCTGAGCCCGCCGTGACGACGCTGCCGACCACCGGCGCGGTGCGCGAGAAGCCGTACCTGTACTGGAAGGACGGCAAGTGGGCGGTGTTCGTGCCGTCGCTGCGGTCGGGGACCACGGGCGTGACCTGGCCGAACACGCCGGGCTCGTCGATCGGGCTCGACAAGTTCTACCTGGCCCACCCCGGTGACAGCGCCGCGCGGATCAACCAGGCGCTCGCGCAGGGCCTGAACCTCATCTTCACGCCCGGCATCTACCACACGGACCAGACGATCAACGTGACCCGACCCGACACCGTGGTGCTCGGCCTCGGCCTCGCGACGATCATCCCGGACAACGGCGTCGACGGCATGAAGACCGCCGACGTGGACGGCATCAAGATCGCCGGCCTGCTGTTCGACCAGGGCACGACGAAGTCGAACACGATCCTGACGATCGGGGCATCGGGCGCGCACACGTCGCACGCCGGCAACCCGCAGTCGATCCAGGACGTGTTCATCCGCGTGGGCGGCGTCGTCGCGGGCAAGACGACCAACGCCATCGTCGTCAACGCCGACAACACGATCATCGACCACATCTGGAGCTGGCGGGCCGACCACGGCGCCGGCGCCGGCTGGACCGACAACGTCGCCGACTACGGCCTGATCGTCAACGGCAACAACGTCAACGGGTACGGCTTGTTCGTCGAGCACTACCAGAAGTACAACCTGCTCTGGAACGGCGAGAACGGCCGCACGATCTTCTTCCAGAACGAGCTCCCCTACGACCCGCCGTCCGTGGCCGCGTGGTCGCACGACGGGATCCGCGGGTACGCGGCGTACAAGGTGGCGGCGAACGTGAAGAACCACGAGGCCTGGGGCCTGGGCTCCTACTGCGTGTTCACCACGGACCCGACGATCACCGTCGACAACGGGTTCGAGGTGCCGGTGACCCCCGGCGTGAAGATGCACTCGCTGTCGACCGTGTCGCTGGGCGGCAAGGGCACCTACGCCCACGTCATCAACGGCACCGGGCCGCAGGCCTCCGGCACGGAGACCAAGCCCGCGACGGTCACCAGCTACGGCGGCTGATCCGTCACTGACGCTCGTCGGCCCGGTCCCTGCTGTGGAGGGACCGGGCCGACGTGCGTCCGGCGACGAATCAGACGGTCCGGTCGTGAAACAGGGAGTCGCAACCGACTGCATCGGCTGCGACCGACTGTTTCTCCCCGACCAACAGCCTCCTGGCCGCGATGGCGCTCCTCGACCGCGCGCCTCCGGCGCCGGACCACCAACCAGCCGCACTTGTGACAGGAGTGCGCAGTCGAGGCCGAGTCCGCGTCCCACCTGCACCACCCGTCCCAGGTGCGGCTGGTTGCTGACGCGCCCGGGGAGTATCACGGTCGAGCACCGGTACTCCTGGACGGTGGGGACGACGAGTGGAAGGCGGGTGCCGTGGAGAAACGGACCGGGTTCGAGCCCGACGTGCACGGGTTCGCGTTCCCGAACGCGTTCGTCGACGTGTTCGCCACCCTGCCCAACGGCACGAAGATCACCACGCGAGGCCGCTGCGGTGGGATGGCGTACCTCTCGCTGGACCTGTTCCACGCGGGCGCGCCCGCTCCCCGGTGGGGCTGCGGGCTGTGGGCGCCGCAGCGCGTCCCGCCCGACGACAACTGGCTGGCCGACGCCATCCGCGCGCGACTGTTCGACTCGTTCCGGGTGCTCTCGGCGGCGTCGTTCCTGAGCTGGTCCGTGCTGCCGGACGGGGCCGCGGGACCGTTCCACGGCGTGCGGGAGCGCACGCTCGACGAGCTCGATCACGTGGTGCGTGCGATCGACGCCGGTCGTCCGGTGCCGCTCGGCCTGGTGATCGCCCGCAGCATCGGCGCCGTCGGCACGAACCACCAGGTGGTCGCGCACGGGTACGCGCGCGAGGGCGGCGTGACGTCGGTGCTGATCACGGACTCGAACAGCCCGGGCCGCGAGGTGCGGCTGACGCCCGGCAAGTCCGGCTGGGTCGCGTCGAACGGCCCGACGTGGCGCGGGTTCTTCGTCCAGGACTACCGCGCCGAGAAGCCCGTCGTGCTGACGTCCAGTCCAGCCGATCCGGCCCACGCGGTCCGCGGAGGCGACGTCGTCGCCCTGTCCCACGCCCGGACCGGCACGACTCTGCACGCCGACGGTCGGCGCGTGGCCGGGGTGCACGCCACGGTCGGCGACGCGGAACGCTGGCAGCTCGTCGCCCCCGACGACGCCTCCGACGACGCCTCCGACGACGCCTCCGACGACCCGACGGGCCTTGCCGCTGACCCGCGGCCGTGGGCCGACGGCGATCG